>ENA-OVGQ01000008-OVGQ01000008.1-human-gut-metagenome-genome-assembly--contig:-NODE-8-length-305399-cov-47.346812_pt1 | contig 305399 bp, 268 predicted proteins | sample MGYA00237774_ERZ505427 | MGnify/ENA primary metagenome ERZ505427 (study PRJEB26158, sample SAMN06016404) | human gut metagenome | biome: human gut; feature: ankylosing spondylitis patient; material... | reverse complement strand
ATTTATTTAATAATAAAAAAACTTCTATTACCAACGATTTTAGTTAACTTCTTGCCTAGAGCAGGGTTAATTGAAATAAAAAAAACAAATACAGGAGGTTCCAAACGAATGGTTAATCTGAAAAAGTGTACAATCTTCACGGTTATTGCTACACTCATGTTCATGGTATTAGGGAGTGCAGCACCCAAAGCATCTGCTGCTACAGGATTTTATGTAAGCGGTAACAAGTTATACGATTCCACAGGCAAGGCTTTTGTCATGAGAGGTGTTAATCACGGACATTCCTGGTTCAAAAATGATTTGAATACCGCTATCCCTGCAATCGCCAAAACAGGTGCCAATACGGTACGCATTGTTCTTTCGAATGGTAGCCTGTACACCAAAGATGATCTGAACGCTGTTAAAAATATTATTAATGTGGTTAACCAAAATAAAATGATAGCTGTACTCGAGGTGCATGACGCCACAGGGAAAGATGACTATAATTCGTTGGATGCGGCAGTGAACTACTGGATTAGCATTAAGGAAGCTTTGATTGGCAAAGAAGATCGGGTCATCGTCAATATCGCCAATGAATGGTATGGAACGTGGAATGGAAGTGCGTGGGCTGATGGTTACAAAAAAGCCATTCCGAAACTCCGAAATGCGGGAATTAAAAATACGCTAATTGTGGATGCAGCCGGATGGGGACAGTTCCCTCAATCCATCGTGGATTATGGACAAAGTGTATTTGCAACCGATTCTCAGAAAAATACGGTCTTCTCCATTCATATGTATGAGTATGCTGGCAAAGATGCTGCAACCGTCAAAGCCAATATGGAAAATGTGCTGAACAAAGGATTGGCTCTGATCATTGGTGAGTTCGGGGGATACCACACAAACGGTGATGTGGACGAGTATGCCATCATGAGATATGGTCAGGAAAAAGGGGTGGGCTGGCTGGCCTGGTCCTGGTATGGAAACAGTTCTGGTCTGAACTACCTGGACATGGCTACAGGTCCGAACGGAAGTTTGACGAGCTTCGGAAACACCGTAGTGAATGATACCTATGGAATTAAAAAAACTTCTCAAAAAGCGGGGATTTTCTAATCCGCCGTTGAAACAGGAACACTCTGACGGTTACGTCAGGGTGTTTTTTTAATAAAATAGTTCAATCTATAATGACTTTTGAATATTTCCGTTTGGTTTTAAAATATTTTGTTTTCAAAATAAAACAAAGATGTTAAACTCGGATTAGGAATAAAACAAACATTATCGGAGGGAAACAAATGGTACAGAGTTTATGGAATGCATCGCAGGCATCTGAGAAAACAACAGGACTTGAGCAGTTGGTTTACCGATCCAATCTGATTGGAACTGATCGCAGTGTATGTAACATCTACGGTGGCAATACATCTACCAAAACGACAGTGAAGGATTTTCGTGGTCGTGATGTAGAAGTAATGTATGTGAAGGGAAGCGGCTCTGATCTGGGTTCCATGGAAGCGAAACATTTTACCGGACTTGGGCTCGAAGACATTCGACCATTAATTGAACGTGAATCCATGTCGGATGAAGAGATGGTTGAATATCTGGGACATTGCATGATTGATGCCAAGCACCCACGTGCATCTATCGAGACTCTGCTGCATGCATTCCTTCCATATAAACATGTTGATCATACGCACCCGGATGCCATTATCAGCTTGTGCTGTGCACATAACGGCAAGGAATTGGCGAGAGAGATCTACGGTGATCGTTTTGTATGGGTACCTTATGTACGTCCAGGGTTTACGTTATCTAAGATGATTGCTGAAAGCGTATTCTCGAATCCCAATGCCGAACTCGTACTGATGGAAAAACACGGACTTGTGACGTGGGGAGAAACATCCGAGGAATGTTACGCTCAAACGATCAAGATCATCAATGAAGCAGAAGCTTTCATCGAAGCACAAGTGAACGAAGAAAGTTTGTTTGGTGGTGTGAAACACCCTGCACTCGCCGCTGATGTTCGTCGTCAGATCGTATCACGTGTGATGCCAACAATTCGTGGAGCGGTGTCGGATAGCAAAAAAATGATTTTGTCCTTTGACGATCAAGAGGACGTACTTGCTTTTGTGGGCGGAGCAGATTCACCAGAATTGTCACAGGTGGGTGCAGCTTGCCCGGATCATCTGGTACATACCAAAGTGGTACCTCTGTTCATCGATTGGACACCGAATGCGGAAGATATTGAAGGTTTAAAAGCCAAGTTGGTAGAAGGTGTGGCTGCCTACAAAGAGCAGTATCAACAGTATTTTGAGAGCAACAAAAACGAAGGTGATGTCATGTTCGAAGCGGCACCACGCGTTATCCTCATTCCAGGTGTGGGCATGATCAACACAGGCAAGAGCTGGGCGTTTTCCCAAGTAAGCGGAGCGTTGTATCACAGAGCGATTGCCGTTATGCGTGGGGCTACTAGCTTGGGCCAATTCGTATCACTTAGTGCAAACGAGTCTTACAATGTGGAGTACTGGCCGCTGGAATTGTACAAATTGTCCCTGGCTCCAGCAGAAACCGAATTCTCCCGTAAAGTGGCGTTTATTACAGGCGGCGCAGGTGGTATCGGAAGTGAAACAGCACGCAGATTGGTATCTGAAGGCGCACATGTGGTGCTTGCTGATCTCAACCTGGAGGGCGCACAGAAAGTAGCACAGGAAATTAATGATCAGTACGGTGCGAATCGTGCTTATGCGCTGAAAATGGACGTAACCGATGAGGAAGCCGTTCAATCTGCTTATGCAGATGTTGCTGTGCAATATGGCGGAGTGGATATCATCGTAAACAATGCAGGATTGGCCACATCCAGCCCATTTGACGAAACGTCCCTGAAAGAATGGAACCTGAATATGAATGTTCTGGGTACAGGGTATTTCCTCGTGGCTCGCGAAGCATTCAAGCTGATGAAACAGCAGGGTATTGGTGGAAGCATGGTATTTATCGGGTCCAAGAACTCGGTGTATGCAGGTAAAAGTGCCTCGGCTTACAGCTCAGCAAAAGCGCTGGAAGCACATCTGGCACGTTGTATTGCAGCAGAAGGTGGAGAGTATGGCATTCGTGTCAACACGATTCTTCCAGATGCCATTCTACAGGGTTCAGCGATCTGGAACGGTTCCTGGAGAAATGAACGAGCAGCGGCATATGGAATTGAACCGGATCAATTGGAAGAGTATTATCGCAAACGGACGACATTGCTCGTGAATATCTATCCAAGAGATATTGCGGAAGGAATTGCATTCTTTGCTTCTTCGAAATCCGAAAAAACAACCGGTTGCATGATGACCATTGATGGCGGTGTACCGGCAGCATTTACACGTTAAATAAGGAGGGTTCTTGCGGATGGATAACCAAGTCAAGCAAGCGTATGAAGCAGCCAAGGCATTGTATGCCCAGCACGGAATTGATACGGACGAGGTACTGAACAAACTCGCGGAGATCAAAGTATCCGTACACTGCTGGCAAGGCGACGATGTCAAAGGTTTTCTGAATAAAGATGGGGAGTTAACAGGTGGTATTTCCGTTACAGGTCAATATCCGGGGGCTGCGACCACACCTGTAGAGCTTCGTAACGATCTGGAGCAAGCTTTTGCTCTGATTCCCGGCAAACATAAGGTCAATCTACACGCGATCTACACGGATACAGACGAGCAGGTTGAACTGGATCAGATTGAGCCAAAGCATTATGAGAACTGGGTAAAATGGGCTAAAGAACAAGGACTCGGTCTGGACTTCAACCCAACATGTTTTTCCCATGAAAAATCAAGTGACGGGTTCACGCTCAGTCATCCAGACCCTGAAATTCGCAAGTTCTGGATTGATCACTGCAAGGCGTCCCGCCGGATTGGTGCTTATTTCGGGGAACAGCTTGGTCAGACTTGTGTAACCAATGTATGGGTACCGGACGGATTCAAAGATAATCCGGTTGACCGGTTGACACCACGCAAACGTCTCAAAGAATCGCTGGATGAAGTATTCGGCGAACCACTTAACCCAGAGCACAACCTGGACGCGGTAGAGAGTAAGCTGTTTGGTCTGGGTTCGGAAGCATATGTGGTGGGTTCTCATGAATTCTATATGGGTTACGGTTTGCAAAATGATACGTTAATCTGCCTGGATGCGGGTCATTTCCATCCAACAGAGGTTATTTCTAATAAACTGTCGTCCTTGTCTTTGTTTACAAGTGGCATTCTGCTTCACGTAAGCCGACCGATGCGCTGGGACAGTGACCATGTGGTAATCATGGACGATGAACTGCTGGAAATTGCCCGTGAACTGGTTCGACATGATCTGCTTGCGACCACACATATTGGACTGGATTTCTTTGATGCAAGTATTAACCGTGTAGCTGCATGGGTTGTGGGTACTCGTAACACGATCAAAGCTCTTCTGCGTGCGATGCTCGAACCAGTGGATTCCTTGAAACAAGCCGAGTTGGAAGGGGATTACACGTTGCGCCTTGCCTTAACGGAAGAGTTCAAATCCTATCCGTTTGGCGCGATCTGGGACTACTATTGTGCTCAGCAAGGCGTTCCAGTTCGTGAGAAGTGGATCACCGATATCAAATCCTATGAACAAGACGTATTACTACAGCGTGATAAATCATTGGTGTAACTGTATTTACGTTTCGTCTAAACCACTATGGAATGAAAATTCCATGGTGGTTTTTTGGCATAATCACGCTGAAATGCATAACTGAGGCGATTGCTTCCATACTAGGAATATAGATCCGTATCGTATACGATTGCCACGCAGAGGAGGAATAATAGAGTTGAATCTAGCCCACAACAAACTGTATATCGCTGCACTTGGCGGCGTGAATGAAATAGGAAAGAATATGTATTTCATCCAGTACCATCAGGACATCATCGTGATTGACTGTGGTTCGAAGTTTCCTGATGAGACATTGCCTGGTATTGATCTGATCATTCCGGATGTAACGTATCTGCTGGAGAATCTGGATAAAGTAAGGGGTCTTGTAGTTACCCATGGACATGAAGATCACATTGGTGGCATTCCCTATTTGTTAAAACAAATGAACATCCCGGTGTATGCATCCAGGCTCACGCGTGGGCTGATCGAACTTAAACTGAAAGAGCATGGGCTGCTGCGCAAGGCGGACCTGCATACGATCGATGCGCATTCCAGCATTACACTGGGAGGGATCGAGGTTTCCTTTTTTGCAACCAGTCATAGTATACCGGATTGTCTGGGTATCTTTTTTCAGACCCCAGCAGGCAATGTTGTGCATACCGGAGATTTCAAATTTGATATGTCGCCTGTACATGGACCTTTCCCAGATTTGCACCGTATGGCCGAGATTGGCAAACAGGGTGTCCATATTTTGCTCTCCGAGAGTACCAATGCAGAAAGACCCGGATTTACACCTTCTGAGCGTGTTGTGGGAGACCACATTCTGGATGCCTTTATCCGTGCAAAACAAAAAGTATTTATCTCGACCTTTGCGTCGAATGTCAGCAGGGTACAGCAGATTGTGAATGCAGCATTCGAGACGGGTCGCAAACTGGCACTGTTGGGCAGAAGTATGGTGAATGTGGTATCGGTGGCCAGTGAATTGGGGTATTTGCAAGTTCCTGACGGATTGTTGATTGAAGCTATCGATTCGGATCAGTTTCCACCAGAACAAGTTGTTGTATTATGCACCGGTAGCCAGGGAGAAGCGATGGCAGCATTGTCACGTTTGGCATCCGGTAAACATCCTCACGTAAGAATTAACGCCGGGGACACGGTCATTATTGCTGCCGGAGCCATTCCGGGCAATGAACGAAATCTTGCACATGTAATTGATAACCTGTATGTTCTCGGAGCACGTGTGATATATGGTTCAAGTGGTGCTGCTGGGATGCATGTATCCGGACACGGCAGTCAGGAAGAACTCAAATTGATGCTTACCCTGATGAAACCGGATTATCTGATTCCGATCCACGGTGAGTTTCGCATGTTGTATCAACACAGACTGCTTGCTGAATCCGTAGGTATAGAGCGTGATCATGTGTTTATCGTGAATAATGGGGATATGGTCCAGTACAAAGACGGCATTGCTTCGCTGGGTCCCAAAATTGCATCAGGAAATAGTCTCGTAGACGGTCTGATCATGGGGGATGTCGGCAATATTGTACTTCGCGACCGCAGGCAACTGTCCTCCGATGGCATGCTGGTGATTGTGACTACACTGAGCAAAACGGAGAAACAGATGGTCACGTCACCCGAAATTATCTCCCGAGGGTTTGTATTTGTTAAGGATTCGGAAGAATTCATGCATGAGATCCATGAGCTTGTTCTAAACCGGATGGATGAGTTGACCGGGGCTGGGGTGAATCAGTGGAATGTGATCAAAAGAAAGCTGAAAGACGAGATCGGTCACTATATTTACGCTCAAACAAAGAGAAGACCAATGATCTTGCCTATTATTATTGAGGTTTGAGTCAACAGAGATAGGGATTATCCTTGCCCTGATCGTCTGTGCAAACATGTATATGGAAGTTAAACAGCCTGATGAATGTCGGATCATACTTCGGTATGTACGTCACATTGCCATCGGGCTTTTGCTATTACATCGGGAATGTACCATAGACGTGCGATAAATGGAGTTGAATCAAATTCGCCATGGGTTTGCGATTCGAAGTATAATAAAAGGTAAACTAGCTAATAGAAATAAGAGGAGTCTTTATGAATAAAACGATTTCTGATATCGCTCAGATGGCAGGTGTGGCAAAAAGCACGGTCTCTCGCTTCCTGAATGGCGGATCCGTTAGTGAGGATACACGCCAGAAGATTGAGCGTATTATCAAACAATACAACTATGTTCCCAATACATTTGCACAGAGTCTGAAGGCTAAGAAGACCAGTATCATCGGTACGGTTGTGCCACGTCTTGATTCGTTTGCAACATCACAGACATTGATTGGAATTGATGAAGAACTGCGGAGTAATCAGTATCAGATGCTGATCGCAAATACGAGTCAGGACATGCAACGGGAGATTGATGCCATCTATGATTTTGCACGACAGAAGGTATCGGGTATTATTCTGCTGGCTGCTGAAGTGACCGAAGCACATCTGAAGGCCGTTGAGGATATACGGATTCCAGTGTTATTGGTAGGGCAGCAGCATGAGCAACTGCACAGTCTGGTTCACAATGATGATCAGGCAGGTTATGAGATGGGCAGATATGTCGTCGAACAGGGTCACCGCAAGATCGTGTATATGGGGGTTAGCGAGAAGGATCGGGCGGTAGGAATCTATCGTAAACAAGGATTCCAGCGAGCAATCGCCGAGTGTGGTGGATGTGAAGTGAAGTATTATGAGACAAGCTTTAAGATGTCTGAAGCCATCGTTACCGCTGAAGCCATACTGAAAGAGACCACACCAACGATCATCGTGGGGGCCACGGATAATATCGCACTGGGTGTGATGAAGATTGCATTCTCCAATAAAATCCGCATACCGCAAGATTTGTCTGTTACGGGATTTGGCGGATATGATATTACGGAGATGATTCATCCCACGCTGACGACGGTGAAATACCATTATTTACAGGCGGGCAAAGTAGCGGCGAATCACATTATTCGACTGGTCAAAGGCGAGTCGGTGGAGGAACGAACAACACTGGACGTAGAACTAATTCCTCGAGAAAGCGTTGACAAATTATAAAAACATCCTTTATGATAATTCCATCGAACCGGTTCCATTATGAATATCCAATACGGATATGCGAATACGGGCAGGCATTAATGCCATATGGAATTATTTTTTGTGCCCAATGGAACCGGTTCCTATATTTTGAATGGAGAACAGCTATGAAAATGACTAGAGAGCAACGTTACAGACGAATTGAGCAAGCGGAGCCTGGAGAGATTGTGAAGCTTGAAGCACAGGTATCCAAGTGTCCTTGGCGACAAAGTTTTCATATTCAGCCGATAACAGGTCTGCTTAATGATCCTAACGGCTTTGCATATTATCAAGGCTATTATCATCTGTTCTATCAGTGGTTTCCACTTGGGACAGAACATGGCATGAAATACTGGTATCATACCCGCTCGAAGAATCTGGTGAACTGGGAAAATGTCGGGATTGGAATCGAACCGGGTGGCAGGTATGACTCACACGGAGCTTATTCCGGCAGTGCGATTGAAAAAGACGGCAAGCTGCATTTGCTGTACACAGGCAATACAAGGGATGAGGATTGGGTCAGACATCCGTATCAATGCCTGGCAGTTATGGATGAAAGCGGTTCAGTAACCAAACTGAATGATCCCGTGATCTCGTCTGTGCCAGCCGGATATACGGAACACTTCAGAGATCCCAAGGTGTGGCAACAAGGAGACACGTATTATTGTGTAATTGGTGCGCAGAGAACAGACGAGACGGGATGTACAGTGCTGTATCGCTCCATTGATCTGAACAATTGGGAGTTTATGGGTGAAATTCGTACGCAATTAACCTCCTTTGGTTACATGTGGGAGTGTCCGGATTATATGGAGATGGACGGGAAAGGTGTGCTTGTTTTTTCCCCACAAGGCTTAGATGCTGCGGGAGATCATTATCAGAATATTTTTCAATCGGGTTATCTGATCGGTGAGCCGCTCAATCTTCAGACGAGAGAGTTCAATCATGATGAATTTCAGGAGTTGGATCGTGGATTCGACTTCTATGCGCCGCAGACGATGCAGGGCCCGGACGGAAGACGTATTCTGGTTGGATGGATGGGACTTCCCGATCTGGAATATCCAACAGACGATAGTGGCTGGGCTCATTGCCTGACCATTCCTCGGCAATTGTCATTCCGTGACGGCAAGTTAATTCAACAACCGGTTGAAGAGATGGTCCAATTACGTCAGCAGGATAAAGGTACACATGTTCGCGCAACAATTGATAATGAGAGTCGATCTTTCACTGGTTTTAATGGGATTGCCTATGAACTGATATGTGAGATAGGCCATATAGAAGCAGAGGTTGTAGGCATCGAATTCCGGGCAAATGGAACTGAAAAAACGGTTCTTCTGTATGATCGGATTCAGCAGAAAGTTGTCTTGGATCGGACCATGTCTGGTACCGAGCTGGCAGAGCAGAATGGCGTTGTACGGCAGTGCACACTTACTGCGGAAGTGATTAAGTTCCATCTGTTCGTAGATTCGTCCTCGGTCGAGATCTTTGTGAACGATGGGGAAGAGGTCTTTACCAGCCGCATTTTCCCAAGCCAGGACAGCGTGGACATTCGTTTCTTTGCACGCGGAGGCAAAGCTGATTTTGAAGCAACTCAATGGAATTATTAAGTATTACGTGAGAGGAATGAGATAACATGTCGGAGAATCAACGGATTGCCCAAGAAGTCATTCATGCCATCGGGGGCAAAGAGAATATCGCATCATTTGCACATTGTGCAACTCGTCTTCGCATCATGGTGAAAGATAAAGAAAAGATTGATCAGAAAACGGTCGAGAATATTGAGAAGGTGAAAGGCGCCTTTTTCAACTCAGGTCAATATCAGATTATCTTTGGTACGGGAACAGTGAATCGAATCTTTGAAGAGGTTGAGAAGCTGGGCATCGAAGGAACGTCCAAGGAAGATGTGAAGAGTCAGGGGAAAAAAGAAGGAAATGCTTTTCAACGGGCTATCCGCACGTTTGGTGACGTATTTGTACCCATCATTCCCGTACTGGTAGCTACAGGACTGTTCATGGGATTGCGCGGATTACTTACCCAGAATGAAATTCTGGCGTTATTCGGTGCAACACCGGATGATATCTCGGCCAATTTCCTGTTGTTCACTCAAATCCTGACGGATACGGCATTTGCATTTCTACCTGCACTTGTAGCGTGGTCCGCATTCCGCGTATTTGGCGGAAGTCCAGTACTTGGTATCGTACTGGGGCTAATGCTGGTCAATCCTGCATTACCCAATGCTTACGCGGTGGCAGATGGATCAGCACAGCCGCTGCATATGTTCGGTTTTATACCTGTCGTGGGTTATCAAGGTTCGGTTCTGCCTGCGTTCTTTGTAGGTTTGATTGGAGCCAAGTTTGAGAAGGTACTAAGAAGACGGGTACCCGAGGCACTGGATTTAATTCTGACTCCTTTTATTACGTTAACGGTTATGATCACACTTGGATTATTCGCGATTGGTCCCGTATTCCATTCCCTAGAAGAGTGGGTGCTGCATGGAACAACTGCCGTATTGGATCTTCCGTTTGGCATTGCAGGTATTATCATTGGATTCTTCCATCAGATTATTGTCGTTACCGGTGTACATCACATCTTTAATTTCCTGGAGATTCAGCTACTGGAGAAAACGGGATTCAATCCGTTCAACGCCATCATTACCTGTGCCATGGCAGCACAAGGAGCGGCTTGTCTCGCAGTCGGTCTGAAGACCAAAAATATGAAACTCAAAGCACTCGCATTACCTTCTTCCTTGTCCGCATTTCTGGGCATTACGGAGCCAGCGATCTTCGGAGTTAACTTGCGTTATATGAAACCATTTATTATGGGACTTGTTGGTGGTGGTGTAGGTGGTTTCATCGCTTCCTTGTTCCATCTGCAGGGTACAGGCATGGCTGTAACGGTTATTCCTGGTACACTGCTCTATCTGAACAGCCAACTGCCGTTGTATATCTTGTCCAACGTAGTTGCCATGGCGATTGCATTTGCACTTACCTGGTTCTTCGGATATAAGGATCAACCGGTTGCAGAAGAATCGGTGAGCCATGAGAACAGTGGAGTAACATCAACTGAAGTTAAAGCAGAGGAATCTAATCCGCGTATTAATTCAGTTACCGAAGCCGTTACAAGCAATCGTCCTAAGGTAGATTTTCTCGAAATCGCTTCGCCAATGAACGGTACCGTCGTTGCTCTGGAGCAGGTTCCTGACCCGGCGTTCTCGGAAAAACACATGGGTGAAGGCATTGCCATTGAGCCCTCAGAAGGAAAAGTGTACGCACCGTTTGATGGAGTCATCGCACATGTCATGAACAAGAGTAAACATGCGGTGATTCTGGAGCATGAGACGGGTGTACAGATGTTGGTTCATATCGGAATTAATACGGTTGGACTGAAAGGGAACGGTTTTACCGCGCATGTGAATAGTGGAGATCGTGTAACTGCAGGTCAATTGTTGATTGAATTTGACATGGATGTCATTCAGTCTGCGGGTCTGCCTTTGATTACACCTGTGTTGATCCCAAGTGGAAACGAAGCGATAGCAACTGTTACAGCAGCCTCAACCGGTCGTGTGCAAGCCAATGGGGAAACGGTGCTGGTAGTGAAATTCAAAGAACCTCAATAAGTGATCGTTTGAAATAGAAATGTACTGGAACATGGATGTAGAGAAATACAAATCATACAAGGCAAAGGAACTGATGTATCATCAGGTTTCCTTTGTCTTTTTGTATTACTTTTAGCCAAAGTATTAAGACATTTTGCTTTGAATCTGTGCATGTAAGCGATTAAAAAGAGATATATCTTCGATTAAGGCTCGGTTAATCAGATTTCTTTAATCGCTTATGATTAACGGAGATATAAGGAGATCCAGAGCGTAAAGGGCAGATTACATAGGATATAAAGAGGAATATGGTCTGGAATCAATCAGGAAGGTTCTGAATCGGATACGGTTCAATTGCGGAAAGGCAGACAGAGGACTATGATTCGCACATAACGTACTTGAGATGATATATGCAGGATCTGATGTGAAGGCGAGGTAGACAGCAATGGATGAAGCAATGATTGTTGTATCAACAGGACACAGTGCAGCGGGGATGAATTTCGTGGATTTATTACTGAAAAAGGGATTAGCCTTCGTTGTGCTTGTACACAGTGAAGAGGAACGGGAACAACTTCAAACCCTTGGAGCATTTCCTGTGCGTTATATTCAAGAAACGGAAGGGATGCAACAGACTCGACCCGAATATATGGTCACAAATGCATTTGTGTTCGAGAATAATCTGCCTCAGTGTTGCCAGGATATCCAGTTGTGTCACAGCTGGTATCCGCAACATCTCTATGTCGTTTCCAGTAACAAGGCTCCAGTTGGTCTTGTATATAAAGGGCTTGGTGCGACGTATGTCATTCATAGCCAGAGTGGGAATGTTTCATTTTTATTGTGAACGGTCGTTCATAATGGATGTGGAAGGAATATCTGATTAAAAGGAAAAACGTTCTGTTCGAACCGATGGCTCTGGACAGAACGTTTCGTGATTCCCACAGGTATAGATCAAGTGAGGAATCCTTATAACTATTATGAAGCTACGCCAACAACGCTGGTTCCATTTTTCGTGATTTTGTACGTCAGTACATCTCCGTTCCAGAAATGGAACTTAAGCGTGACTTCGCCATCATTGGTTTCATTGAAGAAGTTAGGTTTCAGCTCAATCACATTACGTTCGTAATCTGGGCTAAATGTGTAGGAGAATTCTTTGAACGAAGTCCAGTTCTGTGGACCGGCGTTTTCTCCGTTTGCATATGTTGCTTCCATCGTTGCCAGTTGGTTCCCGTTAAACGTAGTCGGAATGGCAAATGCACTGGTTGTACCTGTTGCATCGTTCAACTTAGGTGTGTCATATTTAATGATATTGAAGTTCCAGTCAGCACCTTCATTGAATCCAGCCGTGAGTGTGGCATTTACGCCCAAATCACCAGAGGTTGTCAATTTGGTTAACAGATTGGATTTTAACGTAAGCACATCTTTTTTGATCGTATAGTCTTTACCTCTGACAAGAGGGGTAGTGCCATTTTTCAACGAATTGAATTTGTTCCCATTCAGATTGAGTTTTACCTTCTTATCTTGAATGGCTTCATTTTGTTTAAGATATACGAGATCCGTTTCGGCTGTGGATGAGCGACCTGTCCAGCTGGCTTTCATGGTATCAAATAATTCCTGATCAGACCAAGTAAAACTTGTGCGACCGAAGTGTTGTCCGTTATCCCACAACATCGTTGTCATCTGTTTTTGACGCAGATATTGTCCAACAAATTCGAAGAATTTCAGTTTTTCGCCTTGCTCAATGACACCTGTGTGTTGATCAAAACCAAGCAAGCCATACTCACCAACGATAACCGGAATGCCTTTCGCTGTAAAAGCATTGTATACCCGATCAAAAGTGTCGGTAACGTCCTTCTGTACTTCCTCGTTATACTTGGTGTAACCTGCGATGTTCACACTGAATGGCCAGAACCCGTAGTAGTGAACGGTTGCAATAATATTGCTGTCATTCAATTTTTGAATGGTCTTATTCAGTTCATCCAGATCAGGTTGAGCGGAAGAGGTATGCATCGTTGGAAGTACAAGTGGACGTGTCTCGTTGTTTCCACCCGAAGTTCTTACGATCTTGTGAAAAGAAGTATTTAATTCGTCCAGCATGCGATATCCAATCGCTGCATCTGTTGTGCCGCCTTCGGAGAAACGTGGTTCGTTAACACTTTCGAACATGAGTTTATCGGATGCATCTTTGAATTTGTCTGCGATCTGAGTCCAAGCAGCGTTGTAACGTGCAAGCACATTGTCATGGTCTTTCTCCATGTAACTGATCCAGCGCCAGGAATCATGGTGAAGATTGATCATGACGTAGAGATCCGCATCAAGCGCCCAGTCTACTACTTCCTGAACCCGATTCATGTAAGCGGAATCAATTGTGTAGTCGGGTGCGTCACCGATGTGGGCTTCCCAGGTCACAGGGATACGGATACTGTTGTAGCCCTCAGCTGCGATCGACTGAATTAGTTCCTTCGTAATGCGTGGGTTGCCCCAGGCAGTTTCATCTTCACCAACGGCGTCCAGAGAGTTACCCAGATTCCAGCCAGGCTCCATGGCGTTTACATAGGTCTGCATTTTGCTTGGAGCGGGTGATGCATTGGCCTGTTCGCTGTTGTCAGTTGCAGCTGAAGCCATAGCCGAGGAGAATAGAGATAGAATCATGGCAGTCACAAGCGTAAGAGAAAGGACTGATTTGCGGTTTTTTTTCATTAATATAGTCTCCTTCGAATAGAGAATGGTTAAACGTGAATAGCGGTTAAGCAGGGTGGAAATAGAGCTCAACGCAAACAAAAATTCACTTCTTTAATGCTAGAATCACCACCGATTTATGTACTGAAAGCGTTTTCGTAATTTACTATATCATGATTTAATATTGGACAATACCTGCACAATTGGAATAAAAATCATGTGAAAATCAGTGATTGCTTTTTAATGATAATTAGATTTAAATACCCTGGGAGGGATCTAATATGAAGCTGGATGCACATCAACATTTCTGGGAATACAATGTCGCCGAGTACGGATGGATCGGCGAAGAGATGAAAACCATTCGTCAATCTTTTCTTCCGGAAAATCTTGAACCTTTATTGGTCCAATCAGGACTGGATGGATGTATTGCGGTACAAGCCAGACAATCACTGACAGAAACCGAGTGGCTTCTGCAGTTGGCAGATCGGCATGAATGTATCAAAGGTGTTGTCGGATGGGTGGACCTTTGTTCGGATGAAGTTCGGAATCAGCTTGAATTGTTCGCGTCCAATCCGTATCTGAAGGGCGTACGACATGTCATACAGGATGAACCTGATCTGAAGTATGTATTGAGAGAAGACTTTCAGCGCGGAATTTCATTGCTAAAGGAATATGATTTTGCCTATGATCTGTTGGTGTCCAAGGAGCAACTGCCTTATGCCGTTGAACTGGTTAAGACGTTTCCTGAACAGCGATTTGTACTTGATCATCTAGCCAAACCCGACATAAAATCAGGTATACTCTCACCGTGGAAAGAAGCGCTTGAGTCAGTGGCCGCACAACCTAATGCGTACTGTAAACTTTCAGGGATGGTGACGGAAGCAGACTGGGCAAATTGGACTCCGAGCGACTTTACAGCCTATCTGAATATCGCCATAGAAGCCTTTGGTGCGCAAAGGTTAATGTTCGGGTCCGACTGGCCCGTGAGCAACGTTTCAGCTCCATATTCTGAAGTATACGGTCTTATTAATTCTCACATTAATGCCTTACCTATACTAGATCAACAGATGATTCTTGGCGGCACATGTGCTGCGTTCTATCAAATATCGTAGTGGGCAATCCGAAGCTAAACCGGTTTCAAGAAGTTGACAACTGTTCTGATTCTTGCTAAAGTTTTATCCAATCCGCATAATCATGATCTGGGAATGTTACCGATATGGGCATAACCTGAGCTGGCTTGTTTACACGTAATCGTGTACCCAGGCTGGTTCGGGTTTTTTCTATTTTGTCTTTTTAATATTCTAACGATTTGAGCGGGTAGCTGAATTACATATTTGGAAGGAGAATGATGATGACGAATTTTAAGTTTCCTAAAGACTTTTTGTGGGGTGGAGCCATTGCTGCCAATCAGGCTGAGGGCGCGTATCTGGAAGATGGCAAAGGGCTGAGTATCGTTGACTTGCTACCAACAGGTGAGAACCGCAGAAGTATTATGAAAGGCAATGTTCCGGCTTTTACGCCGCTCGCTACCGAGTTCTATCCTTCGCATGAAGCAATCGATTTTTATCACCGATACCCTGAAGACATTGCTTTATTTGCCGAAATGGGATTCAAAGCACTGCGTGTCTCCATTGCTTGGGCACGGATTTTCCCGACAGGAGAAGATTCACAGTCAAATGAAGCCGGATTACAATTTTACGATAACCTATTTGATGAATTGTTGAAAAACGGCATTGAACCTGTGGTTACATTGGCTCACTTTGATGTGCCTGTGCATCTGATCGAGAAGTATGGCAGCTGGAGAAGTCGTGAACTGGTAACTCTTTTCGAGACTTACGCTACAACGGTATTCACTCGGTACAAAGACAAGGTGAAATACTGGATGACATTTAATGAGATCAACATGCTGTTACATCTTCCGTTCCTTGGGGCGGGGCTGGCGTTTAATGAAGGGGATAACATCAAGGAAATTCAATATCAGGCTGCTCACCACCAACTGGTTGCAAGTGCACTGGCAGTCAAGGCATGTCATGAGATTATTCCTGGTGCCATGATTGGGTGTATGCTCGCCGCAGGAAGCTTCTATCCGTATACTTGTAATCCGGAAGATGTGTTCCAGGGCATGGAAAAAGATAGAGAGTCCTATTTCTTCATCGATGTGCAGTCACGTGGGGAATATCCGGGTTATGCCAAACGTTTCTTCAAAGATCACGAGTTGAACATTGTTATGCAGCCGGGTGATGCGGAAATCTTGAAGAATCATACCGTAGATTATATCGGATTCAGTTATTATTCAAGTCGTACAACTAGTACCGATCCGGAAGTTATCAAAAATATGACCAGTGGTAATGTATTTGGCTCGGTAGCCAATCCATATCTGGCGAAGTCCGAGTGGGGCTGGACGATTGATCCCAAAGGATTCCGTATTACCGCCAATCAACTACATGATCGTTATCAGAAGCCGCTGTTTGTTGTTGAGAATGGATTTGGTGCCAATGACGAGGTTACACCGGAAGGTGAAGTGGATGATGCGTACCGGATTGACTACTTGAAACGACATGTAGCTGAAATGGGTGAGGCCATTCAGGATGGAGTGAACATCATCGGTTACACCAGCTGGGGACCTATTGATATTGTAAGTGCCTCCTCAGGTGAGATGAGAAAACGTTATGGCTACATTTACGTGGATCGTAATAATGAAGGTCAAGGTGAGCTGACACGACTGAAGAAGAAGAGTTTTGAGTGGTACAAAAATGTGATCGAATCCAACGGAACAAACTTGGGTGACGCGTAATTTATATTTTTCTGAATTAAAATGGTCTTGTACGGCAATAAAACATCGGAAGTTTCATCTATATAAATTGAACTAAACTTCTACACAAAACGGAGAGGACAGAAAAAAGCTGGGGATAACAGCGATCGGAAGGTTGTTCTGTCATCGGAGTAGCTAGTGTAAATATTATCTAGTTCAATTTATATAACCATGGGACTTCCGTTTGTCCCCGCATTGAAAGCGTTGACATATAGTCAGGTTCGCGCTATACTTGACGCAATTATATCGTTTCTGGGATTGTTACTACTCGAAGTAGGCAAAACCTAAGCACCAAAAAAAGCAGACCACCATGTCTTGTTTATTTTGTGATGCTTCAGGTTTTTTTTGTATGCCCAAAAGACGATGTATAACTGCCAAGAGAGTGGAACGTGACGGGGGGATTGAATTGAAAATAGCAAAGGTTATCAACAATAACGTCATTAGCATCTATCAGGCGGATGGAGCAGAGCTTGTGGTGATGGGACGTGGGATTGCCTTTAAGAAAAAGCCGGGGGATAAAGTAGACGAGACCCGCATCCAGAAAGTATTTGCATTGAAAAACAAACAAACATCCGATAATTTCAAAATGCTGCTGCGGGAAGTTCCGATGGAACTGATTGAAATTGTGGAAGAGATTATCACGTATGCGCGTGAGAATCTGGGTCGAAAGCTGAATGAGAACATCTATGTATCTCTTACAGACCATATTAACTTCGCCATCGAACGTTATCGGGAAGGCGTGGAGATCAAGAACGCATTAATGTGGGAGATCAAACAGTTGTACAAGTCCGAATTCGAACTGGGCCTGAGGACGCTGGAACAGATCAACACTCGTATGAATATTGAGCTTCCACCCGATGAAGCCGCTTTTATTGCCCTGCATATTGTTAACGCAGAGATGAACGAAGAAGTTATTACAACGATGAATATTACGAAGTTTATCCAGCAGATTATTAATATAGCGAAATATCATTTCAAAATGGAATTTGATGAGGACTCTCTCAGTTATTTTCGCTTTATCACACATCTGAAGTTCTTCTCCCAGCGTGTGCTCAGTGGTACGCATTACGACAACAACTATGATCATTTCTATGACATGATTAAGGAGAAACATCCGGATGCCGCAGCGTGCATGGAGAAAATTGAGTTGTTTGTCAAAAAAGAGTACAACCATGAGCTGACCAATGAAGAAAAGTTGTATCTGACGGTTCATATCGAACGAGTGGTTAATCGATAATATTTAAATGTTGACAAAAATGGTTTTATTATAATAATATGTGATTAACAGGAATTGAATACGATTTAACTGGGATTGTTACTGGTTATGCAGGCAAAACCTAAGTCATGAGAAGGTCAGGACCATTGTGTCCCCTTGCTCAAGGCTTAGGTTTTTTGCGTGCAAAAAAATCGGTAAGAGGCCTGTTTGAGAAAAAGTGGGGGTGCAGATTATGAGTCAAGAGAAACTGGCCAAAGAGATTGTAGAACTGGTTGGCGGTGAGAAAAATGTGGAATCGCTGGTTCATTGTGCAACACGATTACGGTTTGTATTGAAGGACGATGCCAAGGCAGACAAAGCCAAACTTGAGAAAACAGAAGGCATCATCGCAGTCAAAGAAAATGGAGGACAATTCCAGGTGGTTGTTGGTAACAAGGTGCCTGAAGTCTATAGTGCCATTGGACAGATCAGTAACATTCTGGACGATTCGACTGATAAAGAAAAACCTCGCAAAGCAGCCAAAGGGCTCGGGGGGATTATCGATATCATATCCAGCATCTTTGCACCACTTCTGGGTGTTATGGCGGGAGCCGGTATTCTAAAAGGGTTATTGTTGATTGCGAGCAATATTGGATGGCTGGAAACGACAGAAACAACATATACGATCTTGTATGCAGCAGCAGATAGTCTCTTCTATTTCCTGCCTCTGTTGTTAGCGGTTACAACAGCACGTAAATTCCAGGGAAATATGTTTGTCGCGATGACGATTGCAGGAGCACTGATCTATCCGTCCATCGTCGCGTTGAAATCAGAGGGAACACCAACGGATTTCTTCGGTATCCCTGTCATCTTGATGAACTATTCATCTACTGTTATTCCTATTATTTTAGCTGTCATTGTTATGAGCAAGTTGGAGAAATTCTTTAATAAAACACTTCACGATAGTGTGAAAAACTTTGTTACGCCATTATTTTTGCTAGTGATTATGGTACCTCTGACATTGCTTGTATTTGGACCATTTGGCGTATACGTTGGTAATGGAATTGCAGCTGGACTGGTTGCCGCATTTGGATTCAGTCCATTGCTCGCAGGAGCTGTTATGGGTGCAAGCTGGCAGCTGCTCGTTATTTTCGGAATACACTGGGGTCTGATTCCAGTATTTATTAATAACGTTGCAGTGTATGGACAGGATGGTGTTAAACCAGCTGCCACGGCTTCGATCTTTGCCCAAACGGGTGCTGCTTTTGGGGTTATGTTGAAAACCAAGAACAAAAAACTGAAAACATTGGCGGGATCATCCACGTTGACGGCTCTGTTCGGTATTACGGAACCGGCTATCTATGGGGTAACATTACCACTGAAACGCCCATTCATTGCAGGAGTAATCGGTGGTGCAGTTGGTGGAGCTATCATTGGTCAAGCAGGTACATTGGCATTTGCATCTGGCGCACCGGGACTACTGACCTTGCCAATCTTCTACGGACCAGGTGGACAAGGTTTCCCAGGATTGATTCTGGGTATCGTAGTATCGTTTGTTGTTTCGGCTGTACTGACGTACATCATGGGCTTCAAAGATCCGGTTGAAGAAGAAACAAAATCCGAATCTACGACATCCGCTCAGCAAACTGTTCGTGTAACGAATGCTTCGGACGAAAATGTATTTAGCCCAATCGAAGGAACGATTGTTGAATTGTCGGAAGTTCCAGATCCGGCCTTTGCATCGGGAGCAATGGGTAAAGGGATTGCGATTGAGCCAACTGTGGGCAGAGTTGTAGCGCCTTTTGACGGCACAGTTACCGTTGCATTCAAGAAAAAACATGCCTTGGCTGTAGTATCAGACACCGGTGCTGAGATATTGGTTCACGTGGGAGTTGATACCGTTAAATTGGACGGACAGCATTTTGTGTCCCATATCAAGGAAGGCGATCGGGTCCAAGCGGGAGATCTGTTGCTTGAGTTCGATATTGCACAGATTAAGGCTGCTGGTTATCACACGGTAACGCCGATTATCGTAACGAATTCCGCCAACTACGAGGAAGTAATTCCACAGGCTACAGGTCAGGTTCATAGCCAGGAACTTCTATTGAAATTAAGTAGCGGTAATGACCAGGAACAAAAGTAGTTTGATGTACTAATCTGATGGTGTAGTGTTTTCATCGTTCCGTTGACATGGTGGAATTGGAAAATTATAATTAGAATTGTACATCTATACATGATAATGAAAGGTGGATTATTGAATATGACACTTGCAATGAGACTGCGCTTCCTTCCTTTGAATCGGTAATTGAATACGTTCAAAGGCTCTGACTATTGGTTCAGAGTAAACGGGATCAGTCTGTCATTTTCAATCATCCTGACCTAAAAATAAGTGTTATACTCGCTTTCCCGTTTACGTTGAATCACAGGCCGTGGCCTGTGATTCTTTGTTTTTTCTTCTGATTATCTTAATCAGGTAAATAATTAGGTACAGGCGCTCAATACAGACTACTGGGGGTAACCGCTATGATGACGTTACTGTTCTATTGATACGAGCTGGCACGATAAGCTCGTATCGATAGAAGCGTGCTTCGCTATCGATACGAAATAAATCTTATTTCGGAGGTAGCGAATATGGAAAAGATATGTTTTGAATTAGAACAGGTTGAGATGACCTATATGGATAAAGTAATACTGAACATTGAGCGACTGGCTGTGCATCAACTGGATCGCATTGGTGTAGTGGGTGGTAATGGTCAGGGTAAAAGTACATTGTTGAAACTCATTGCGGGACAGATCCAGCCAACAGTCGGAAAGGTAAAACGTTTTGCAGAGTTTGGTTATTTGGAACAAGTGGAACCGCCCCAGTCTAACGAAAGTATCGAAGTTGACGGGGCTTTAATCAGTAAATTAGCGATACCTCAACACGATCAGCCATGGAGTGGTGGAGAACAGACCCGTCTAAAACTGGCTCAAATGTTCACTCATTATCATGAAGTACTGTTACTGGATGAACCAACGACACACCTGGATCAAGAGGGCATTACATTTTTGCTGGATGAATTGCGTTATTATTATGGGGCGCTTGTGCTGATCAGTCATGATCGTGCGGTTCTGGATGAACTGGTGACCACGATCTGGGAAATCCATCAAGGTGAGGTTCGCGTATATTCCGGCAACTATAGTGATTATCAGGCACAGAAGAGGCTGGAGCGTGAACAACAAAACCAGGCCCATGAGCAGTTTTCCAAGGAGAAAAGACGATTGGAGCTGGCCGCTCGGGAAAAGATGAAGAAAGCCGAGAAAATAACGCAGGCCGGAAGCATGTCCAAAAAAGAATCCAAGGCAAAAACAAACCGTATGGTTGAAACCAAATCCAAAGGCACCAGTCAAAAAGCGGTGCACCGCGCAGCCAAAGCGATTGAACAGCGGATGCAACAACTTCACGAGGTAAAAGCGGTGCAAGAGGATCGGCCTATGATCTTCCGTCAGCCAAAGACACTGGAGCTACACAATCGATTTCCGATTATGGCAGATCGCCTTACACTTGAGGTGGATGGAAACATATTGTTGGAGGATGTAAGTTTTCAAATTCCATTAAAACAAAAAATAGCGATAACCGGAGCCAATGGCAGTGGGAAAAGCACATTGCTTAACCATGTTTTCCATGTGGGAGATCAGATCACAATGTCTCCAAAAGCAAAGCTCGGTTATTTTCAGCAAATGAGCTATCGTTTCACGACAAAAGAGACCGTATTACAATTCCTGAAAAATCGTTCGGAATATGAGGAATCAGAGCTCAGAAGTGCGTTGCATGCGATGCAGTTTACAGGTAATGACTTGCTGAAGAATGTTGGGACATTAAGCGGAGGAGAAGCGATTCGTCTTCAATTATGTCATTTGTTTCTTGGACAATATAACATTCTATTGTTGGATGAGCCGACGAACTTTCTTGATATGCATGCATTGGAAGCGTTGGAGCGTTTTATTAAGGCGTATGAAGGAACGATTCTGTATGTATCTCATGATCAGAGGTTTATTGAAAATACAGCGGATCAACAATTTCAGATTACAGAGCGTCAATTAATTCAGGTGAATATATAAGTTGAACTAAAGAAGATTTACACGGATCACTCCGATGACAGAACAATCTTAGAGGAAGAGAAGTAACGAAAACCGCCAAAGTGATTTTGGCGGTTTCGTCGTTTTCAAAGATAGGCAGATTAGTTACCTTATGTAGCTTCTATTAAGAATCCGCCTTTATAACCGTGGAATGCATGTTACCTGTGAGACGTTGAGGTGGGAAAACCATGCGCACTGGCGCAATGATGATGGCAGCAAATACAGCTTTGATCAGATCCCCAATAATGTAAGGATAGAACCCTTGAATCATGGCCTCAGGTAAGTCCATTTTGAAAGCATAAGCAAGCCAAGGGACCCCGGATACATAAACAAGCAATGAACCAAATAGTTCAAATACAACAAAAGCGAGAATAAATCCTGTTACACCTTTGATGTTGATTCGTGCAAGCAACAATCCAATCAATAAAGCGGAGAACGGCCACATCATAACATATCCTCCGGTAGGTCCAAGAAGTACTGCAAGTCCTCCGGTCCCGTGCAGCAAGGGGAATCCAAGAGCGGTGAGCAGAACAACCATCGTGACACTTAGAAAACCATAGAGTGGACCAAGTAATCCTCCGGCCAGCATGACAGCCAAAGTTTGTAATGTTATCGGTACTGGGGAGAAGCCAATGGGAATGCTTATGTAACCAAAAAGTACTAAAATTGCGGCCATAAGTGCGCTGAATACAATGCCTCGCAAAGATAATTTCATGTTTGAACAATCCTCTCCATTTTGGTAATATGATTGTTAACCAATTATATAAATGTGGTTAACGATTAGGATCGTACCACATAACAATAGAAAGGGAAAGGACTAATTTACGATGCAAGGCAACCTGCCTATAATTACATTAGAAGATGTTCGAGTGCATTATGCTTCCGAAGGTAGTCAGGTGAGAAAAGCACTGGATGGGGTCTCACTTACGCTGCACCAAGGAGAATGGATTGGTATTGTAGGGGCGAATGGCAGTGGAAAAAGCACACTCGCTGGACTACTGATTGGATTCATTCCACTATCTGGAGGGGTACGGGATATCTCGGATGAACTTACCGTTCGGGGTGTACTGCAGCAACCGGATGCACAGGTACTAGGCGATACGATTGAAGAGGAGTTTCATTTTGCACTGTCACCATTGATGGATTCTGTAGGAGAGCAATTAAAGCGCCGGCAGGATGCATTACATACCGTAGGACTTCAATATCCCCCGGAGAAGGCTGTCTCACAATTATCCGGGGGACAGAAACAACTGCTTAATATTGCTGTAGCGCTCGCAGCCAAACCGGATATATTGATTCTGGATGAGCCAACAGCCATGCTTGATCCGGGAGCAAGAGACCGTATCGAGGCCATCGTTCAGAAGATTACCCAGCGGGGTACAACGGTGATCTGGATTACGCACCATCTGGAGGAAGCAACCCTGTGTGATCGAATCATTGCTATGGAGAGGGGACGTTGTGTGTACGACGGGGAGCCCGAGTCCTTTTTCTATGAAACAGAGCTGAATGAGAAGGCTACTCGGGAAAATGTACAGCTATCTCCCTGTGAACGGTTAGGATTAGACCCTCCTTTTACTGTAAAAACTGCGTTATTGCTCAAGCAAAAAGGTATGATGCCAGAAGCCATGCCACTGCGACCTGAGCAACTGGCCAAGGAGGTCGCACGTTGGAGATCAAGCTAACCAATATACGTATAGAAGCATCGGAATCGGGCAAACGTGCACTGCTTGAAGATGTGAGTGTACAGTTGAACAGTGGGGAAATCACCTTGCTGCTGGGCTGCAGCGGTTCAGGAAAAACGACTTTATTACAGACGTTGGCTGGTCTGAGACCGCCCGATGCAGGAAGTATCACATTGGATGGCACACCTTTCTGGAAAGAAGGAAAAGTGCCGCAGTCGATTTTATTGCAAATGGGACTATTGTTTCAATTTCCGGAACAACAACTGTTTGCCCGAAGTATTCAGCGTGAATTCTCATATTCTCTGCGTCCCTATCGTCTTTCAGAGAAACAGCAACAAGAGCAGATCACAAAAGCACTGAACCAATGGGACCCGCCAGTGTCCTCGGAGTTGGACCGGCGTTTTCATCTTGACAGGTCGCCATTTGCTCTAAGTGGGGGAGAGAAGCGCAGGCTTGGACTTGCTCTCGGAAGTGTGACCAACCCACACTGGCTTCTGCTGGATGAGCCGAGCGCCGGGTTGGAAGCGCAAAGGGTCGGGCTTTTGCTGGATGTACTGGAGCAACATCGTCTGGCAGGTGGTGGGGGTGTGGTAGCAACCCATGATCTGGATACATTTTTGCCTTGTGCGGATCGAGTATTGTTGTTGCAGGAAGGCCGCCTAATCGCTGATCTTACGCCGAGAGAACTTCACAAAAGACCTGAACTGCTGGAGCAAACAGGGATTGGACTGCCACCATCGATGAGACTGGCACAGCAGTTAAGAGAAGCGGGTCTTGAGCTGTCTTTGACCGCGATGACGCCAGAGGAGATGGCTGAAAGTATTGTTCAGTCCACGTCAGTTGAGGTGGGGATTCAGAACGGATCGAAAGAAGCATCAGGGACGGTAACAATGGAAGTCAAGAGCGATGTAATGAAGTATGAAAAAAAAGCACTGAAGCTGTCGTCCATTGAAACTGAAGATGATCCAAAGCTTCTTCCGAACACCTTGACTCATTCAGGCGGATTATATGGCGTTATGGACCCGCGTCTGAAATGGATTTTGTATATTTTGCTGGTCACCGCAGCTATGCTTCAACAGCGATGGCTGGGATTGACTTTAACACTGGTGCCGGTAGTAGCAGCACTTGCCGTGCTCCCGCGTCAGACTTTGGCTGGATGTATGAAGTTAATGAAGCCATTATTATTCTTTTTCATCATCTCAACGGCGTTATCTGGGACAACTCTTTCAACAGAGGGAGGAGGTCTGCACTTTGGCTTTTCCCTGATGCAGGCGGAGGGCACTTTGCTGAATGTGTATCGTTTGTTTATCGTCACATTGGCAAGCCTTTGGTTTTCGTTGACGACACCTTATGGGCGAATGGTAGAAGGGCTTAACTGGGTACTCGGTATCGGTAAAAAGATCAGGTTGCCCGTAGCTTCGTTTGCTCTTGCTGTATCGTTAATCTTTCGGTTTATCCCGATGATCTGGAGTGAGTGGCAGCGATTCTCACTGATCGTGCGGGCACGTGGAAAGGCGGCTTTAAGACCAAATACCGTTCGAATTAGTGACCTGGGTCCGATGGTGATTCCCTTGTTAATGGCACTGTTCCAACGTGCAGAGGATATGACCATTGCGATGGAAATGCGTAAAGTTAGAGAGCACTCTACGCTCGGAGGACGTTCATCATTATTGGTATGGTCCAAACGTGATACCTGGATTAGCCTCGCTGGCCTCATTGTTTTTGTACTATTGATATGGATTCGCCAATTGTGATGGCGATGATTAACGTGATGGATCCGGTAATGGAACAAAACCTAAACGCAGTGTTTTCCAAAGATCATGCATAAATGCGTTTGTCCTCGCTCACAATAAGTGGACGTTGGTCATCTGAAGTGGATCAGGAGGGATAAGCGATGAAAGATAAGTTTTTGCGAGAAGAACGGCAAGAATATACCGATGTGTCTACGGTGGAGTCGCAGCGAAACGATATCACACTCGAAGAATTCCCGGAGGGCCCTTACGGTTCATCTTTACTATCCGAGTCTCTTGGGAAAAGTTCTCCGTGGCGGGTGGACCAGCGGTCTGCACATCGTTTTGACTATGAAAATCATGAGCTTCACGAGGGAGACGTAAGGGATTATCCAGGTCAGGATGTTTTTGACGAAACGGTTCCGGATAACGTGTCCAAGCCTCAATATACGGAAGAATCGTAAAGGGATTTTGATATAAATTAGAGCGTAGCCTCCGACAGGTTTTATCCTGTTCGGGGGTTATTTTCGTTGTGTTTAATGAAAACAAATCTCCTCTAATTCCACATTATGGGTTATTATATTCTATATAAAACAAGCTAAGGAGACGGTCCATGGAGCAAGACTATATTAAGTATGTGAGGTCATTTGTTGGTAATTCCAAAGTGATCATGGTGGTTTCAGGAGCAATCGTGTTCGATAAGGCTGGAAGAATTCTATTGCAGAAACGGTCGGATAATGGATTCTGGGGATTTCCCGGTGGTTTTATGGAGATGGGAGAAAGTGTCCAGGAGACAGCCAAGAGAGAAGTCTACGAAGAAACTGGTCTAATACTGAACTCCATGGATTTATTCTCGATATATTCTGGGCCCCAGTACGAAGTGGTTTATGGTAATGGAGATGAAGTTGCATTAGTGCAAGTGATGTTTAAAAGCAAAGATTTTTCTGGAACTATAATAGAAAGTGAAGAATCCATAGAAACAAGATTTTTTGATATACATTCTATACCAGAACATTTCTTATCTACGCATAAGCAAATTATAGAAGATCTGAAAAGCCATAAAGATGGATCTGCAAAGTTGGAAATTAAATAATCTAGGGGGCGGCGAATTGAGAGAGATCGACCTCTTTGATACACCCGCCCGTCGGTTATTAGAGTGTGCAGTAGAGTTGCCGCCAACCCATGTTGAAGCGAAGAGTTTCACGGAAAACTTCTCTGATTTTTCTTTAGCCAAAGGACGGATCATGTTTACAATTGTAAGTATGGATGGTGAAAATGTCGGAGGTGTGAATCTGAACAGCATTGATGAAAGGAACGGTACCTTTAGCATTGGCATTCAAATTGACAGGGATCATCGAGGAAAAGGATACGGAACCAGAGCCGTTCGAATCTTGCTGAAGTATGCCTTCTTCGAGCGCAGGCTCAACAAATTCAATGATTCTGTACTCGAAGGAAATGAACCTTCTGCAGCCATGATGAGAAAACTTGGATGTGTTCAGGAAGGTGTACGTCGCCAGGTGATCTATACCGATGGAAAATACCAGGACATGATCCTTTTTGGATTAACCAAAGACGAGTTTATGGTTAAAGAGGGTCTTGTTTGATTCTAGTATAAATAAGATCGCCAGAGAGCTCGAAATCTGCCAATTTTAGTTGGATGAATGATAATGTACTTTAAGCGGAAGGCGAGAGAGTATTCTAATGATATCAAATCTGAGGTGATCGTGTGGATAGAGCAATACCCGATCCGACATGGAAAAGGTTAGGTTTTGCTGAACAACCTGATTTTCATACTTCTGGTCTGGGTGTGGGGATTGTAATTATCGATTCAATTAAACAACATCATCTCGTAAATCACTTAAATACACGAATCAAATGTGTTGCCGTACATGAAAATATGAATGTCTCTGTGCGAGACATTTCATCTATGAACAGGGAGGAGGATAATCGGAAAGGTGAACATGGCCTTATGAGTGTACTGGCTTTAGCCCATGAACCTATTCTGTTAGAGGAACAAATTCATGTCGGGATTGCACCAGCAGCAACATTAATCGTTTTAGATCATGGCGCATTTACAACTGGAGAAGGAGAACGTCTGAAAAAAGGAATAGAATGGATTCTTGAACATGGGATCGAATGGAATATAAAAATTATTTTAAGCACTGGTTGGCATGCATTAGATAATGAAGTTCATCTTAAAAATACGAGTGAAAACTCAACGGTTAAAGCATTGGCAACAGCTGTGCAACAGGGCATTTTGGTTATTTGTTCGAATGGAAATACACGTTTAAATAACATCATGCCTCCAATACAATATCTAGCAGTAGGAGGCTACGTTGATCGTGGAAAGGCCGATCGTTCATTACACGTTCCTTACCCTGATGAACCTTATGGCAGAAATGGAGATGGTCACTTTAGGCCAGATATATTAGCGCCCAGACTACACATTACAATCCCCTCTTATGAAACTGAAGATTCTGGTCAGCGCGTATCTTTTTATGGGGGGACCTCTGGAGCGGCTGCACTTGTGGCTGGTGTTGCGGCCCATTTGTTCTCCCAATTTCCGAGTTTAAGTTCCGAGATGCTGAGAAACTTATTAGTCGAGCATGGAGAACCACTTGAGGGTGATGATAACCTGACTCCTCGAATTAATGTTGAGAATACAATTCGTTATATGAACAGGGCAGATAAGCCAATGTCCATAACAAAAACTTTACCCATGATAAGTATAAAAAACCAAAATCTCTATAACGCGATTCATTCAATGGATGATATCGAAAGAGCGCTCTCTTTAACAGCTTTAGTTGAGAGGGACGAATTATCACGTGAAGAGTTATGGAGTTTCACGAAGGATTCATCCGCTATCGTTCGTAAAATTGCAGTATCGACCCTCGGCGAACCGATTACCGAACAAGAGCGCAAGTTGTATTGGGTGCATTTAATGCATGAAACAGAAGGAGGAGTGCGTGGATGGTATATGCATGGATTATTGCAAAATGCTCTAAAGGAGGAAATACACAATTGGATAAAATGGTCAACAGATATTAACTGGTCGGTTCGATGGTGTGTTAGCGAATATTTGGCTCAATATCCAGAGTATTTTCCCCAACTTGAAAAAACCCAAGACCCTGACGCTATACATATCAAGGCATTGCCTTTAAGGGAATGGTACACGGCTCTATAATGATGTAATGTAAATTAAAATGTGGAGGCAACCTTATGAACCAACCCGTACTAACCGATGAATTAATCATCGATTGCAAAGATATTTATTTGCGCGAGTATCGAATTGAAGATTTAGAGAAACTGCAAGAAATTACGTGGCAACCTGAGGTGTATGAATTCCTACCGGGATGGAACGCTACGATTGAAGATAGGACCCTGTGGCTTACCGAATATGAAATCCCTGAGAATCAACGGTTTAAACAAGCTGTGATGGCCGGAGGGGATATCGGAGAGTTATGTTTACGTATGGCTATCGTACTCAAAGAAAATGATGAGTTCATAGGATGGTGTTGCTCAGGGATCAAGGACGAACTTCCAGCACCCAATCGGGAGATTATGTACGGTATTTCGAAACACTTCAGAAATCGTGGTTACACCACGCAGGCGCTCAAAGGAATGACGGAGTATTTGTTTGAACATACAAACGTGGAAGTGTTAAATGCCATCGCTTTGACTACCAATCCAGCATCTAATAAGGTGATACAGAAATGTAATTTTGAACGGGTCAGCTCGATCGAGATCGAGGATGAAAAGTATAACCATTACCACCTGCGTAAGCAACAAGGCCAATTTTAATAGAACGTAGTCCCATAGTGAAGGGCTATAAAATGAAAGTTTCGGATCAGGTTGGACAGTTATTGCTCTGGCTGTCTGATCTTTTTTGTATTTATTTTAAGAAGCTACTGAGGAAACCTTGTTAGGATACGTGCTCCCTTACATAAATGCAAAAGGTTAATCTATAGCATAAGGCTTATATTAATAATTTTCTCCTCGATAATAGCGCTCCAGTTTGTTATCCAAATGAACAAGCTGCGCTTTTTTCTCCTCTATATCATTCAGCAACTTTTGCTTTTGATCCTCAATCAGCTTGGTTCTTTCCTTCAGCGTGGAGGTTCCTTCGTTGACCTGATCATAATATTTTTTGATGTCTTCCACACTCATCCCGGTTTCGCGAAGGCATTTGATAAAAACCAGCCAGTTCAGATCATCCTCCAAATAAAGACGGTTATTCTGCTCATTTCGTGCAGCAGGTTTTAGCAGTCCCTTTCTTTCATAAAAGCGGATCGCTCCAATGGAGATTTCAACTTTTTTTGCTACTTCTCCAATCGTTAACATGTTAATCCCCCTTTTTATAAAAATAATTTGACCTACACTAAGTGTAGCATAGTAACTTATACATTGTTAAATATAAATCAAATTATGGAAAGAAGGATTCGCATGAAAAAGACTGTCTTTGTAACCGGAGCAAATAAAGGAATTGGATATGAAATCGTAAAGCAGTTGGGTGAAGCAGGTTGGAAAGTTATCCTCGGCGCACGTAGTGTTGAACGGGGTGAAAGAGCTGTTTCAGAATTAACTTCCAAGGGGTTAGATGTAGAATTTGTACAGATCGACATGTGCGACTTGAAGAGCATTGAGCAGGCAACCGATACGATTCACAAGAGTTATCCTGCAATAAATCTTCTGATCAATAACGCGGGTATGCCGGGTGCTTTCTCTCATTCCTTTACGGATACAAAAGAGGAAGATCTACGGAACGCCTTTGAAGTGAACTTTTTCGGCACCTTCCGTTTGAATCAGCGATTGTTCCCGTTAATCAAAGATAATGAAGGCACAATCATTAATGTATCAACTGACATGGCTTCTCTGGACCATATGCAAAATGCGGAATTTACTTTAAATGCCTTCGACTATAATTCATCCAAAACGGCCAACAGTGCCATGACACTTTCGATGGCTTATGAAGTCAAAAACAGCAGGGCGCAAGTCTTTGCAGTAACGCCCGGATTCACATCAACAGATCTTAATGGCAATGCCGAAGGTGGTAAATCAAAAGAAGCCGGCGCTGCGATTATTGTGTGCTATGCGACGGATGGCAAACGCCATAACGGAGAATTCCTAGATGAAAATGGCGTGTACCCTTGGTAATCCACCGTTGCCAAAAGCAACGATAGAACGGGATGAATTTTAGCTTATATCTTCAAACTCAAACTCATATTCAAATTTAGGCAAGCTATACGATGATGAATACCAAGGTCTCAAAAGTCTTAAGGTCCAAGATGGCTGATCCTGACGATTGGGTAGACAATTTTCTAACGAACCCAGGACGTCTTATTCGGCCTTTAGGTACGTTTCTTAAATTGTAAGAACATCAGACACGCTATTTCCCGAAATCCCCTTGGAAAAACGCAGTAAACGGCTGTTTATTCTAATATAACGTGGCTCAGGTTCATTAGATCTCTGCGAACGCTCCAAATGCTTGAATAAGACGTCTCAGATTCGTTAGCCTGAAAGCCTGAACCCAATTGAGCTACTACTTTACACTCTATCAATCGGATACAAAAAGAATCCCCCATTCATTTCTTAACCGAAATGAGTGGGGGAATTCGTCATGCAATGAAAAGCCGGAATTAAAATGGAAGATGAGCATCGTTTGGAGAGCTTGCCTAGAGCTTGCGTAATGATCAAGTAGATCTTACGTAAAGCTGCGTATAGCCAACTTATAGCTTACGTATAGCCTACTTGCAGCCGACGCTCAGCCTAGACATCTGCCTTAGACAGCGGCAGCAAAATCATAAAGTCAGTTCCCAAGCCTACCTGACTTTGTACGGTAATATTCCCACCATGCGACTCCACAATCGAGCGGGTAATGGCGAGGCCGAGACCTGCGCCACCTTGTTTGCGCGAACGAGAACTGCTTGTGCGGTAAAATCGCTCAAAGATATGGGGCAGATGTTCAGGTTCAATGCCTGTGCCGTTATCTTTCACTGATAATTCAGCCTTATGATGCGTGGCATATAATGTTATGGAGATGGATCCATGCTCAGGATCGGTATGCTGCACCGCGTTATGGAACAGATTCAGCACAACCTGTTTCAGCTTGTAAGGGTCAGCCAGTACATATACTTCAGCCGTCAAATCGAGATGAATGGATCTTTGTTGAGCCATCATGGCAAGTTGTGGTTGCATTTCGAGCAGCAGACTATCCAGCTGAATGACCTCACGCTCCTGCTTTGGGGCCTGATCCAGCTTGGTTAGTAACAGCAAATCTTCAACCAGCTTGTTAATTCGCACCGATTCGCCGTGCATGCTGTCCAGTGCTTTATACAATTGATCTTGATTGGTCGCTGCACCCCGCTGTAAAACTTCAATGAAACCGTGAATGGAGGTGAGCGGGGTACGAAGCTCATGAGAAGCATCAGACAAGAAACGTTGCATCTGCTCTTTCGATTCCCGCTCCGCTTCAAACGAATTCTCCAGTCTTTCAAGCATGCCATTAAATGAAACTGCGAGCTGATCCACTTCTTCTTGTCCCTGAATGACGGGAAGCCGTTCTGCGAGGCTGCCTGCATCTATCTGCTGTACTTTATTCACCATGTTGGACAGGGGAACCAGCGTCCGGCGTAATACCTTAGTGTATAGAACAAGACCGGCTACCATGGCCAACAGCGATAACATGATGAAGATCAGAAGCTGTTTAATAATCAAGTCTCTCAGTGGCTTTGTAGCCGTGCCCATCTGCACCATTGGTAAACCACGATTGCGTGGACCGGGTGAAGCAAATACAATCAATTGCTCATTCCCTTGGCTATCCGTGACGATCCGGTAGGGAATGTGTTTTTGTTCTTTCAACTCATCTGTAATGTCCTGATATTCAGCGGATGATAGTTGAGGGGCTTTCAGACCGTCTTCCCCAAAAACATCCTCGAACGTACCTTCGTTATCAAACAGGGCTAGTGAACGGTCCGGAATAAACAACACCCGATTGCCAGACCCATTTCCTGCTTGTCCACCAAAAGGATTGTTGGGAGAGCCACTACGTGACTGGATTCCGAGCCAAACCGGGGGCATGGACATAAGCTGTTCTTCCATGGTTTTTGCCTGATTCCGATAGAGAAAGCTCTCCATGATCCAGAATTGCAGGATACCGATTAACAATAGTAGCCCAGCCAGCACAAACAGAGAACGTGAGAGCAATTGAGAACGCAGTGAACGAGGCCAGATCCATTGGTGAAGACGTCTTAAACGAAGTTTATTTTTCTTAGGCAGCAAGTTCATCAGAGATCCACCCTGTATCCGACACCCCGAAGCGTACGAATGAGTTTATGCTCTTTATCCCCGAGTTTGTCGCGCAAGGAGCGAACGTATACCTCCACAATATTTTCTTCTCCGCCAAAATCATACCCCCACACCCGGCTCAGAATGGTCGCTTTGCTAAGTACAATCCCATGATTAAGCACAATAAATTTTAACAGTTCGTATTCGGTAGGAGATAATTCCAGGACCTGATTCTGATAGGTGATTTCTTTGCGCTGATCATCAATTCGGAAGGGACCGTGGGTGACGGCTCCTATTAATAAAGGAAATTGATTACGCAGTCTGGCCTGAATTCGGGCGAGCAGCTCGTCGAAGGCAAAGGGTTTGATCATGTAATCGTCAGCACCTAACCAAAGGCCCTTAACCCGATTCTCGACTTCGTCCTTCGCTGTTAGCATAATTACGCCAACCTCGGCACCGGTCTTACGAAGACGCTCGACCACTTCGAATCCATCCATCTCTGGCATCATGACATCCAGAATAGCCATATGTGGCTTGAATTCAAGCGCCAACTCAAGCGCAGCCGCTCCATCGGGTGCGGTGCGCACATCAAAGCCCTCATTGCTTAATCCAAGATCTAGAAATTGTAAAATATGCGGTTCATCATCAGCCAATAGTATTTTAATTCCGCTGCTTAGCTTCATAATGTGCTTCTCTCCTTGCCTGATCCATCTAGACTTCTCCCTCACTTCGGAGGGACTGTATGTTGTATTATCGCTTGCCAAACTGAAATTTAGCTGAAAGGAATGTGAATTATCCTCAGACAACATTCAGCGGGCACTCATCACAGTTTTATTTTGGCATGTCACAATACTAGACATGAAGAACTTTGAAGGAGTGATTAACATTGAATAACACCAAAAGAAGGATGGATCTTGTCCTTCTGCCGATTGTATTACTGGCGGCATTTCTGAATGGGTACGGCATCTGGAACGATCAATATGCCAATTCCTATTATACGACTGCCGTTGGGAGTATGCTCAGCAACTTCCATAACTTTTTCTATGCTTCACTCGACTCGGCAGGCTCGGTCACTGTAGATAAACCACCTGTTGTCTTCTGGATCCAGACGGCCTTTGCCTATGTCTTCGGATTGCACGGATGGAGCGTTATTTTGCCGCAGGTATTAGCGGGAATCGGTTCGGTGCTCCTGATCTATTTCATGGTGAAACCTACATATGGTCTTGCAGCAGCACGAATCTCGGCACTTGTGCTGGCGACTGTGCCTGTCGTGGCGGCAGTCAGCCGGACCAACAATATTGACAGCATGTTGGTGTTTACACTACTGCTGGGTTCATGGTTTTTGTTCAAAGGCAGCAAACAAGGAAGTACTTGGCGCATTCTGGTTGCTTTTGGGTTAATAGGCGTAGCATTTAATATGAAAATGCTTCAAGCCTACATGATTCTCCCGGCTTTTTACTTGTTTTATCTGCTTGCATTTCAGGCGAAATGGAGAAGGAAGATCATCCTGCTGATCGGCAGCACAGCGGTTCTGGCGGTGGTTTCCTTATCCTGGGCGGTCACTGTGGATTCTATACCCGAAGACGAGCGGCCTTATATCGGTAGCAGTGAAACAAACTCGGTCATGGAACTCGCCTTTGGATACAATGGTCTGGCTCGCCTAACGGGTCAGCAAAATACTGCAGGTAACGCAGGTATGCCAAATGGTATGGGACAGGGAGATAATCGTGGCAATCGAGGAGACTCGTCTTCAGGTCCTAATCAGACAGGCAGTGGTGTTCCTGGCGTTGGGCAAGATGTCAATGCACCGGATAACGATAACATGAATGGTTCGAATGGCAATTTCCCGAACAGGCAGATGCCAAATGATATGGAAATGCCAAACGGAAGAGATTTCGGCGGAGGCATGGGCGGAATGTTTGGTACGGGGGAGAAAGGTCCTCTGCGTCTGTTCCAGACTGAACTGTCAGGCCAATCTAGCTGGCTTCTGCCAGTTGTGCTGCTTGGATGCATTGCCATATTTGCAGGATTAAGACGGAGAAATATAACCAACAAGCACAAGGAAGCCTTGTTCTGGCTGACCTGGCTGCTTCCCGTTGCTGCCTTTTTCAGTGTGGCAGGTTTCTTCCATCAGTATTATCTGATTATGCTTGCACCTCCAATTGCGGCGCTGACTGGCGCAGGATTTGTAGCGATGTGGAAGTCATATCGTGATCGCAATGGCTGGCAGGCATGGTTGCTTCCGGTGTCCGTGTTGCTGACGACTCTGTTCGGCTGGTATATCATGCAGGTGTATAACGATACGATTGGTGCAGGCTGGTCCATTAGTGAATTGATCGCAGGCATTCTGGTCACGGTCATCCTAATCGTTATGCTTCATCGCACACATCAATGGAAACAGGGCTTCATTATCGCGGGATTCATAGTGATGCTGATCGGTCCAATCTACTGGGCATTCACCCCAATAACTTATGGTGGCAACAGCATGATTCCGGCAGCAGGACCTACTGGTTCCAATGGTATGTTTGGTGGAGCAGGAATGGGCATGCCGATGAGTAACGGTGCAGGAGACACAGAAATGCCTACAATGGGTGGCCGTGGCGGAATGGGCAACCGTAACGAAGAAGTGGATACAGCCACACTGAATTATCTGAAGGAGCACAATACAGGCGAAACGTATCTCTTCGCTACTACGGACTATAATCAGGCAGCACCTTATATCATCGATGAAAGAGCAGCGGTCATTACACTTGGAGGGTTCTCCGGCTCAGACCCGGTGTACACAACAGATGAACTTGAGCAACTCGTCAAGAGCGGGCAAGTGAAATACTTCATGGTTGGTGGCATGGGTGGCCGCGGAGGAAACTCGGATATTAGCGATTGGATCAAAGAGCACGGAACCGAGATTCCAACGTCAGAATGGAATACAGGCACGGACAGCGGATCCATGGATAACGGTGATACGGAGAGTGAAGCTGGACTTGGATTTGGATTCGGATTCGGATTCGGATTTGGCGGACAGACCACCTTGTACGAAGTGAAATTATAACTGTAATGAAAATCTCGAACGAACGAAGTCCAATTGGAAAAGGGAGGGGACAAACATGGCTCACGCGTACCGATACAGCATTATTATTCCCATGTATAACGAGGAAGCGGTGATCGAGGAGACTTATCGGCGTCTGAAGAAGGTCATGGGCAGCACAGGAGAGAGTTATGAACTGTTGTTTGTTAATGATGGCAGCGTGGATCAAAGTGCACAGATGATCCGTGATTACGCCCGTTGGGACGAGAGTGTGAAGCTGATAGATTTTGCCCGTAACTTCGGACATCAGATTGCGATAACAGCAGGTATGGATTATGCAGCGGGGGATGCGGTCGTTATTATTGATGCGGATCTGCAGGACCCTCCCGAACTGATACTGGATATGATCGCCAAGTGGAAAGAGGGCTATGAAGTCGTATATGCCCGTCGCACCAGACGAAGTGGGGAAACTCGCTTTAAGAAATGGTCGGCAAGTCTGTTCTATCGTGTACTTCGTGCTTCAACGGATACGGATATCCCGGTAGACACCGGAGATTTTCGCCTGATTGACCGCAAAGTATGTGATGAGATGAAACGTCTTCCGGAGAAGAACCGATTTGTGCGGGGGTTGGTCAGTTGGGTCGGATTTCGTCAGACTGCGATTGAATATGAACGTGATGAACGTCTGGCAGGTGAAACAAAATATCCGCTGAAACGCATGTTGAAACTAAGCCTGGACGGCATTACTTCATTTTCGTATAAACCGCTCAAGCTCGCAGGTTATGTAGGTGCGATCCTGTCGGTTGGTGGATTCATCTATATGTTAACGGTTATTATTTCGGCCATCTTTACGGATTCAACGATTAAGGGATGGCCATCCATTGTGAGTATCATGCTGATCTTTAACGGATTCATCCTGATCATGCTGGGCATTCTGGGCGAGTACGTGGGCCGCATCTATGATGAGACCAAGGCGCGTCCGCTATACATTGTGAGAGATGTGGTGCAGGCCGAGGGCCAGCAAGCAAAATCCCAATTGACAGTCCGAGTTGCTCATCATGACTAAGCGTCTGGTGACACTCTTCAAGTTCGGTATTGTGGGTGTTGCAAATACGACAGTGGATGCGGTGGTGTTTGCTTTACTTGCGGTGGTCGGTGTACCGGTTCTGATGGCTCAAGTAATTTCGTACAGCTGCGGTGTTGCGAACAGTTATTGGCTGAACGGCAGGTGGACTTTTCGAGATACGGCACGAGGAGGTGGCGATAGAGCGAAACTTATTCGTTTTCTAATCACTAATCTTATCGTTCTCGCGTTATCCGCTCTCATACTGATGACTTTGCACGATATGCTGGGTTGGAGTCTCGTGATGAGTAAAATCCTGGCGACCTTGATGGGGATGGTTCTGAACTATATGGCCAGCAGATATTGGGTGTTTCGTATCGCTACTTAGCTGCCCACAGCGTGCAATATTGGTTATAAGAAGCAAATGAAAGGAGTCTATGATGATATGCGAATTAAAAAAGCAGTTATTCCGGCAGCGGGTCTCGGAACCCGTTTCCTGCCAGCGACCAAAGCACAGCCTAAAGAGATGTTACCGATTGTAGACAAACCGGCCATCCAATACATTGTTGAAGAAGCAGTGCAATCAGGCATTGAGAATATCCTCATTGTGACCGGACGCAACAAAAAATCCATAGAGGACCATTTTGATAAATCGGTTGAACTTGAACACTCTTTATATGCCAAGGGCAAACAGTCTTTACTGGAAGAGGTGCAGGCCATTAGCGAGATGGCCAATATTCATTTTATTCGTCAAAAGGAACCACTGGGTCTGGGGCATGCCATTGGGTGTGCACGGCAATTTGTAGGGAATGATGCCTTCGCTGTACTGCTGGGAGATGACATAATGGTGTCTGATCCACCTGCACTTGCACAGATGGTCCATCTCTATGAAAAGACAGGCAACCAGATCATTGGTGTTCGTCAGGTAGACGCGGCAAATGTGAGCAAATATGGCATTATTGATTCGAATGGTGCAGAGGACCGGGTTCACCGAGTCACCAATCTGGTCGAAAAACCTTCCCTTGCAGATGCGCCATCCCGAACAGCTGTAATGGGACGATACATTCTGAAACCTTCCATCTTTCCAATCCTGGATCAGATCGAGAGAGGTGCTGGAGGGGAATATCAGTTAACGGATGCCTTGAAAGAAGTAAGTCAGGTGGAGGAACTGTTGGCCCTTGAACTGGAGGGGCGTCGCTACGATATAGGCGATCAATTCGGATATATTCAGGCGATCTTGGAGATCGGACTGTTGCGTAAGGAATTACAGCCCATGCTGACACCCTATCTTCAGAAGCTTGCAACTCAGTGGGCATAGGAATTGATATGTAGCAGAGGTTTAGATCTGCTATAGGACGAGTTCTCCTCCGTGCCATGGTTCTGTCATAGACTCTAGTGTTGTACAATTATTCCAGTAACGCTACAATTAGCAAGAAGTTTAGGTTGCTCTTTGAGGAGTGAGGAATCATGAATGAATCTATCATCAGGGACCTTATTAAGTATATGGACGTGGAGGACAACGCCGCCATTCAGTACATTCAGACCGAGCATCGGATGAAACTGGGACTCTTTTGGGGGATACAGGAAGGCAGCCGGGTTCTGGAAATCGGGTGTGGTCAGGGAGATACAACGGCCGTGCTTGCACATCTGGTGGGGGAGCACGGGTACGTTCATGGTGTAGATATTGCACCGGAGGATTATGGTACACCGCTGACCGTAGGCGAAGCGGCAGCCAAGCTGCGGAGATCTCCACTGGGTGATCGAATTCGAATGGACTATGATTTTGACATTTTAAGTGATCAGGTTCAATTCACCGAGAATGAGTTTGATGTTATTGTACTTTCCCATTGTTCTTGGTACTTGAAATCGTTTGACGAACTCGCCGAGATTCTTAGCAAGGTTAGGACGTGGGGGCATGAGTTATGTTTTGCAGAATGGGATGCCCGAGTTACAGATGTGAGCCAGCTCTCACATTGGTTATCCGTTCTGATTCAGTCCCAGGTCGAATGTTACAAGGAGAACAGCTTCTCCAATGTGCGCACGCTCTTTACACCGGAGGACATCCAAGAGCTTGTCTCTGCGGCAGGCTGGACGATTAAGGAAGAGAATTCGATCCATTCTCCCGAGCTGCAGGACGGTCGCTGGGAAACCGAAATGACACTGGCAGAAGCGCCTGTGGAACTGAAACTGCTTCCGATCCCGGACAAAGTAAAGACACTTCTTCTTTCCGAACTGAAATTACTTAGGACACATCATGCCACGAGGCCTGGGAGCCCACTGGGAACGTATGCGATGGTTGCCAAAAAGCAGTAAGGAAATAGCTATTTGTAGTATGTTATAAGAAAAAAGTCCATCACGTACTTTTCACAGAAGACAGACCGTTTAGCTGAAGTTTTTCTTGCGATAATTGAATAGTTCAGCTCCGCTGGAAACATATAAATTCCAAGATCTAAAAAAATGTGTTTACTTCATCACAGTAATTTTGATATTATAATCGCAATATCAAATGCGACGAAGAGACGAGTAGATAAAAATCATTCTTTCAAAGAGAGCTCCGGCAGCTGAAAAGGAGTAAAGAACTTTTTATTGAATAAAGACTCAGAGCAGCACATCGGAACTTAACATTTAAGGGATGGTGTGACAGGAGCTCCTGTTACAGAGCTAGAGTATGAACGGTCTACAGCTAGCAAGATGGTTGTAAACCTTTACTTGAAGAGGCGGATATGGTGACATATTGGCGAATCTGGGTGGTACCACGAGAGTTCAATCTCGTCCCTGAGACTATTGTCTTGGGGATGGGATTTTTTGGTTTTTCCGGGGCTGTGACTACACGCTTTGGAATTGCCTGAATAGTGTTAATTTAGGAAGTCAATTTCATAATACGTTTTTGGTGAGTTGTGAAATTGATTTGAAGAGAAGAATCACTTAAACCGAAAGGAAATGATGATTGAATGTCAGCAAAATTGAAAGTTGGTATCGTCGGAGGAACAGGAATGGTGGGTCAGCGTTTTGTGGACCTGCTTGATCAACATCCATGGTTTGAAGTAACAGCTATTTCTGCAAGCGCCAATTCGGCAGGTAAAAGATATGAAGAATCCGTACAAGGTAGATGGAAACTCGCAGTTCCTATTCCGGAAGCTGTGAAGAAAATCGTTGTTCAGGATGCTTCCCAGGTTGAGGCTTTTGCCAGCCAGGTTGATTTTATTTTCTGCGCGGTTGATATGAAAAAGAATGAAATTCAAGCGCTCGAAGAAGCTTACGCTAGAACAGGCACACCTGTCGTGTCCAACAACTCAGCTCACCGCTGGACAGCAGATGTACCAATGGTAATCCCTGAGATTAACCCGGGACATCTAGACGTGATTGAAGCTCAACGCAAACGTCTGGGCACAAAAACCGGATTCATTGCTGTAAAGCCAAACTGCTCGATTCAGAGCTATGTACCTGCACTGCACGCCTTGCGTGAGTTCAACCCGACTCAGGTCGTGGCTTCCACGTATCAAGCAATCTCCGGAGCGGGTAAAAACTTTACGGACTGGCCTGATATGCTTGATAATGTCATTCCATACATCGGTGGCGAAGAAGAGAAAAGTGAGCAGGAACCACTGCGGATCTGGGGTAGCATCGAAAATAATGAGATCGTCAAAGCATCGGCTCCATTAATTACAACACAATGTATTCGTGTACCGGTAACGGATGGACATCTGGCTACTGTGTTTGTAAACTTCGAGAAAAAACCAAGTAAAGACGAAATTTTGGAGCGTTGGTTGCAGTTCAAAGGTCGTCCGCAGGAACTGGCTCTGCCAAGTGCACCAAAACAGTTCATTACGTATTTTGAAGAAGAGAACAGACCACAGACTAAACTGGATCGTGACATCGAACGTGGAATGGGTGTCTCCACAGGCCGACTGCGCGAAGATTCACTCTATGATTACAAATTCGTTGGATTGTCCCACAACACGCTCCGCGGAGCGGCAGGTGGCGCGGTTCTGATCGCAGAACTGCTTAAAGCTGAAGGATATATTCAACCGAAATAACCATAAAGGCATTATAAGCAACAACAGATTTCTGAAAAGAATGAACAGATGAAAACCATCACTCGTTGATGGTTTTTTATATTGTGGACAAGCATTGGTAAATCTACATTCTTATCGTAGCTACAGGTTTAACAGCAATGTTTTCACAAACAAATTACCAGGTTTACGAAACGTAGCAGTATCGTAGCAATAATAGTAATAATAGCAACACAAATCAAAACGCCGACAATCGTGTCGGCGTTTTTTTTACATTCCAGTATTTTGTTAGGCAGCGGATGTCTTATCCGACTTTTGCAGAAGCTGCGATCGACGACCGAGCAGATAACCTGTCAGGGAAGCGAGCATCTGTTGAAATACCATGCCAAGCACGACGGGGACAGCAACAGGTGGCGGAAAATAAGAAACAGCCAGTACTGCACCTGCGCTGATATTACGCATGCCTCCATTGAACACCAGAGCGACCTGATCGGCCTCGTTCCAGCCCAGCAATCGGGCGATGAAGTAACTTAGTGCATAACCGAATGATGCCAGGAAAATGATGATGACCGCAAGACCAGCCAACTTCCAGTTGAAATCAGCCAAGTAGGGCGCAACGACAGATCCGTTAATCGCAACAACTGATGCCATGAACAATTTGGACAACGGATTCAACCTTGGTCCCCAGACCGGGACAATGGCGCCTTTGGTCCACTCATTCAGCAGCATACCGAGCAGGGATGGTACAACAATCATCCAGAACAGACTGCTCATCATGGCTGCTGTGTCCAGTGTGACACTGGTTCCGATTAACAGGGATAACACCCCGGGCACTACAAAAGGAGCAAGCATGGTATCAATCAGGATGATGGATAGCGTAAGTGCGATATTGCCCCGATAGATACTGACCCAGATGAAGCTGCTTATTCCTGTCGGAATCACGGCTGCCAGAACAAGGCCCGTTATGGTGTACGCATCTGTAGGGAAAACCAGATGACCCATACCAAGAGCAATTAGAGGCATCGCCAAATGCAAAATAAACAGACATACAAACAGGGGGAACGGCTTTTTCAGCACGTTCACAAAATCCCGTATCCCAAGACTGATACTTCCAGCGAACGTCATGAACGCAAAAAGCCAAGGGGATAAAAAGGTATAAGAAGAAAGAAAACTCCCGCATAACACGCCAATAATAATGCTGATTGGGGTAATCAGTGGCATGATGCGGTTCAAGCGTTGGTTCAAGGCTTGAAGCATAATCATGACATCCCTTTACCGTGTGATTTTACCATTATACATCTTAATAACGTTGGCTGCAGACCCATTTGCAAAGAAGCAGTCTGAACAGGTATCATGGACTTGGAACAAGGATTCCGATTAGGAGAAGGGGAGATGATCATGTTCATAAGAAAAAGAAAGCACACATTAATGATGACAGGCCTTATTGCATCAAGTATTCTGCTGATTTCGGCCTGTTCTGTCGTGGAACAAGCTAATCAAAGTTTAAATTATGTGAGTGGGGCTACTGATTATATAGAACAGGTATCAAACGCCGGAGCTGATCTGCAAGAGCTTGCATCGGGTGCGGTGAATAATCCGGAGATAACAACGCAGATTCAGGAGAAAATCGATCTGATCCAAGCAGAGGCAAGTGAATTTTCTCAGTTGACTGCTCCTGCAATAGGAGAGAGTATTCATGAAAATCTGGTCAGTTACAATACTCAATTAACAGAAGTTGTAGACAATTTCGAGAATACAATTGCAGAGCAAGGTTTTACGGCAGAGAATTGGGAGAAGACAGGCATTCCTGAACTGATCACGAACATCAATAATTTGAAAGATCCGCTTAGCGGACTTCAGGGTGAATAAGTTAAATTGATCTTACCGCATTAAGACAATCCAGTTTGGAATCGAATACTTGAGAAGGGCGAGATATCGGAATGATTGAATTACCGTTATGCTCGCTTTTTTATTTTCCGAAAACGGATGCATATTTAATATCACAGGAGCTAGACTATATCATGTAAATAGGAGATGTATATGACATTTATCTCTTATTTATGTGAAGATGATCTATGGTTTGACAAGGTTGGGACAGAGGCGTATGATAAGTATATAAGTTAATAAAATATAGTTACTTACTATAAGTTTAGAACTACACCTAAATATATTTTGCCAAAGGAGAACAGAGTCATGACTCAACACAATGGAAAAGTAATCATTATTACAGGTGGAGCAAGTGGTATTGGTAAAGAGACAGCACTTCAACTTTCGGATCAAGGTGCGACTATTGTTGTCGCTGACTATAATGAAGACGGAGCGAAGAAGCTTGCGGCAGAGATTGAAGCAGCAGGCGGAACAGCGGGCGCGTACAAAGTGGATGTATCCAAAGGGGACGAGATCAAAGCCCTGATCGACTGGACCGTAGAGCAATATGGTACGTTAAGCGGTATTTTCAATAACGCAGGCATTGGACTTGTGAAGCCATTTCTGGAGATGGACCCGGAATCCTATCACAGAGTCATTGATGTAGATCAGCACAGTGTATATTATGGTATGTATTATGGCGCGAAAAAAATGGTTGAATTGAACGTACAGGGTACCATTGTAAATACAGCTTCGATCTATGGAAGTGTTGCTGCAGTAGGTAGCTTCAACTACAACGCAGCCAAGGCTGCTGTTGTTATGATGTCCAAATCCGGTGCATTGGAACTTGCTGAGCATGGAATTCGTGTAGTTGGTGTAGCACCTGGCTTTATCGAAACACCGATTCTGGGTGATGACCAAGCCATGAAGGATGCGCTTGCTACTCAACATATGCGTGGAGAGCTTATTCAACCCGAGAAAGTAGCCAGTGTGGTTACATTCCTGTTCAGTGATGCAGCCAGTGCAGTTAATGGTACAACCGTAGCCGTAGATGATGGATTCCTCAGCTTCAAAACTAAATAAGTACCCTTTTATAATTAAGACAACTCATCTCAAAAAAAGAAAAACAGAAAAAAACGGTGCAGAACGATTTATTCGTTTTGCACCGTTTTTGTATTTTCATTATAAAGTAATCGTGGCATATGAGATGGAAATAAGTTTGTCGAATCATCCCGAAATTTCAGAGATCGTGATACAATTAGCAAGGTTGTATCTTTTTATCATTTTGTGGTGTGTCATATACAATTCGAACTCCGAGAGAGCCATAACTCTCTTCTTTGTAATGACATTGAGAACAGGTTTTGGTCGAGCATAACGCATCGTTATGAACTTGTAATTTTTCGTTGCACTGTGGACATTTATTTTCAAAAAGAGTCTTCAACACGTTAAACATGCTTAATCACTCATTTCGGATTAATTTACTTGGTTTTTATTATAACGGATAATTTTCGCTGTGTATAGCACTTTTGAGTGATATCGAAATGAGATTTATATAGCACGAAAGGAAGCGCATAACCGATGGATCTTCTGCTTTTTGTCATCATGTTTATACTGGGTCTGGTCGGTTCATTCTTCTCCGGTTTGTTGGGTATTGGTGGGGCCATTATCAATTATCCGCTACTGTTATATGTTCCATCCTGGGTGGGATTGGAGCCGTTCTCAGCACATCAGGTATCGTCGATTAGTATGTTTCAAGTGTTTTTCGCTTCACTTGCTGGTGTGATTGCATTCCGCAGAAAAGTAAAAACGGGTAGAAGCGGTGGGGCGATCGTTCACCGAGGTTTGGTGCTATACATGGGCTCCAGCATTCTTGCTGGCAGTCTGATCGGCGGGTTCATATCCGGTCATCTGGACGGAAGAGTTATTAATCTGATCTATGGCATTCTGGCGATCATAGCAATTGTGCTTATGCTGATTCCCGGAAAGGGAAAGCTTGATACCTCAGCTCCACTGGTGTTTAACCGGTGGATTGCAGCAGGCACTGCTTTTGCAGTAGGTATTGTATCAGGAATTGTTGGTGCGGGTGGTGCCTTTATCCTTATTCCTATCATGCTGACGATTCTCAACATCCCCGTACGAACGACGATTGCTTCTTCACTGGCGATTGTATTTATCTCCGCAATTGGCGGCGTTATAGGTAAAATTACGGGTGGAGACATTCCGATGGAACCCATTATCTATACGGTGATCGGCAGTCTGCTCGGGGCATCCCTTGGTTCACGGGTTAGTTCGATGATTAATGTGAGGGTACTTCGATATGCATTAATCGTACTTATCGCCATCACAGCGGTCAAAGTCTGGTCATCCATTCTGTAAAATCACGTATATGGGAATGAACAATGACGATTTCGTAACCAAACGGTTGGATCGCCGTATAAAGGTTATGAACATGAGCTGAAGCGTTGGATACACGATCAAATGAGTTCAGTTTTCGTCCATGGAGCACCTCATCTCCTTTCATGGATACATGTTTAACATTAATAGAATTTGAGGTATCCACCCTATGAATAACGTACTTACAGAACAGGCTGATGCAGGATATCGGCTAGCTGAGCAGAAAGCATCTCAGTATTTCACTTCTCTTAGGCTGCAACTTATGGATAATACGTATACAACAGCACTTACCCAAGATATTCATGTATGGCAAAAGAAACATATTCATCGTTTTGCCTGGCTTTCTCTTTTATCACCTAGCAAAAGAAAACCGGATCCTCGGGATGTTCATAGATATATCCACTGGCTGAATACGACAGGAAAGCTGGATGATTACCTGGATCGGAGTATCTCCTATATTTATATGCGAGATCTGGGGCAAGCCCTTGATTCTCCGGGTACGCAGGCCCGAATTCAGAACGTTGTCCAGAATACTAAAAAATACTTTATGGGCTCAGCTACTGGGCGAAAAGGACAGCCTGATTATATCAGTCTGGCTGCGTTGTACCGATGGGGACAGAAGGAGCACATTGAAACGGCTGTCATCTGGGTGATGAACAAATTAAAGAATGTAGCATCCAACATCCCGAAGGAGCTGGATGCAGAGCAGGCGCAACGGAAGCTCATCAAGATCATTCTTGGCGTGGTCCTTCATGTGGACGATGAGATGAATGAGCAGACACCACCTGAAGAACGTGCCCGGAGATTTGATGCGGCGATCCGACTTGGTTATTCGTACGGTTTGACGTATCCATTTGTGGATGATCTGCTGGATTCTCAAGCTTTGACTGTTCAAGAAAAAGAACAATATTCCCTGATGATACGCGATGCACTTCTTACCGGGGTCGTACCTGATCTGGGAGATTGGAAAGGCAGCAATCTTGAAGTAATTGAATATGTACATTCCGAGCTTCGGGAAGCATTTGAGTACATCAAGAACTACCAGCATCCAGAGAAACAGCGCACGTTTTTAGAGCAATCCTATGTGTTCTTTCAGTCTCAGGAGATCGATCGCAACAAGAAATTAGCCAATGCGAATTATAGCAATGAAGAACTGTACATTCCGATTATTATCAAATCTTCTTCTTCCCGATTAATCGTCCGGTCTGTTCTCAGTGCACCGGTGGATGAAGGATTTGATCTGCGAACGTTCTATTACGGGATATATAATCAGTTGGCTGATGATTTTGCCGATATGTTTGACGATATGGAAGAAGGGGCAGTAACTCCATATACGTACTATTTGAAGTATCGAGATTTGCGTCCCGATTTGATTAATCCATATGAATTGTATTGGGCAGTCATCTCTCATCTAATCCATGATGTTTACAACTCGGATGCCAAGACCCGTGAGGTCATACTGGATCGTGCCATTAACGGGCTGAAGCGTTGTAAAGAACGGTTGGGGCAGCAAAAATATGATGAAGTGATGACGATCTTTGCCTCTGGGCAGCCTGAATTCAATCAACTGGTTCAACAGATGGTGCGAAAAGCAGATGACGTTGATTTCCTTGATAAATTGTTACGGGATCAGGTTGTGCTTCAATTGAAAAATGACAAGCAGGAGAAAGAGGAGTTCAAACAGACCATTCGAACGGTTCGCGAACAGATTAATGTGGAGTTGCAGATTGCGAAGCCCGGTGGCCTTCATGAGATGAAAGAAACACTGATCGATGCAGCCAATTACAGCTTGCAGGGAGACGGAAAAAGGCTACGTCCGATATTAACTTGGGTTATGGGCGTGCGCGAGTATGGTCTACCTGAGTCATCCATCGTTCCGCTGCTAAGATCGCTGGAGTACATGCATACCGCTTCCCTGATCTTTGATGATCTTCCTACGCAGGATAATGCTTCGACAAGACGTGGACGTTCCACGCTGCACCATGTACACAATAGTGCCACAGCAGAGCTTACGGGTCTGTTTCTCATTCAGAAGGCGATTGGAGAGCAATCCTCATTGGATCGTTTTGATGCGGCGACCGTGCTCAGACTCATCCAGTATTCGGCTGAAAAAGCAGAGGATATGTGTATGGGGCAGGCCATGGATCTGAACTCCAAAGGCAAGGCATTGACGCTGGAGCAGTTGAACATGATCTGTTTTTACAAAACAGGCATTGCCTTCGAAGCTGCCCTGGTCATGCCAGCGATACTTGCCCAAGTGAAGGAACCGGAGATGGCTACGCTGAAAAAGTTTGCTTATCATGCGGGGATCGCCTTCCAGATCAAGGACGACTTGCTGGATTTCGAGGGAAATCACCTCATTCTTGGGAAACCTGCAGGTCAGGATGAGCGGAACAACAATTCAACCTTTGTGTCTATTCTGGGTGATGAAGGCGCGAAGAAAGCGATGTGGGAGCATTATTGTCTTGCTACAGATGCATTGAACGAGATGCCGAAACCTATTCCATTTTTGAGACATTTATTGGATTATCTTATTGGTCGCAAGCGCTAACCCATTTTTTTAATGATTCCGTGTTGCATATGACTCATAATGATATATAATGACAAAGTTCGGGATTCCATGTGGATGGATTCCGGGCCTTGTTTGGTTTAAAGACACAAATCTCTTAAAAAGATTTGTTTCAACGGTTGAAATTCTGGGTATTAAGCAGGTACTGTTGTTTTAAAACTGACTAATTCTTATAGAACATCTTATATCAGTAAAAATTTTAGATTTCGACAAAATTTACATGTAGTCTATGCCAAAAGGAGAACTTACAATGCAGGTTCAAAAGGTCGATCATCATGAATTGTTCGAGCAGATATATAACCAAGCGCCTATTGGGATTGCACTCGTTGCTCCAACAGGGCAATGGATGAAAGTGAACCCTGCTTTTTGCTGTATGCTAGGTTATACAAGTGATGAATTAATGGATCTCACGTATCAGGATATTACACATCCGGATGATTTCTCACAAGATATGATCTGTAGTTATGAGCTATTTGAAGGTAAATCTAAAGAAAATCAATACGAAAAACGTTACATTAATAAAAATGGTGACATCTTATGGTGTTCAATACATGTTTCCTTGGTTCGAAGCGAAATTACGGATGAACCGCTTTATTCCGTTTGCCATATTGTTGATATTTCCAATCGTAAACTGTCTGAACAAAAACTCCTCCATCGTGAAGAAATGTTCAAACTTATTACGGATCATGCTCAGGAGATCATCTATATTGCCGATTCAGAGGGAGTTTGTCGGTTCTGCTCACCGTCAGTCCAACAAATATTAGGTTATTCCCCGGAAGAAGTCATTGGCCAAAACAATAATGCTTCCTTTCACCCACAAGATCTGGAACGGATCTCACAGATGGATTTGACTAAAGGTAATCTGTTGAATATTAGAGTCCGCCATAAAGACGGGCATTATCTTTGGTTTGAAACCACATACAAGGTCTTTGGTGATGCGGAGCATGAACAGCAGATTTTTACAATTGGACGAGATATATCAGAGCGAAAAAAACAAAAGGATATCAGTGCAGAGGCTGAACGTATCGCCTTGATCGGTAGTTGGGAATGGGATATGGTCTTAGACCATATTACATTTTCAGATCAGATCTTTGAGATTTTTGAACTTGAACGCACCTGCAAACCATATCGGATAAGTGATGTTTTTAATGTTATGGATGCTGAAGATATAACCTCTTTACAAAAACATATTGCAGGGGTAAAACAGGGTGAACCGCTCGATTTTGAATACAAACACATCAGCTCTGATGGGAATGAGAAGTATCTTCACTTGCGTGGATTAATTACGTTTGATGAGCATGGTCAGCCAGTTCAGCTGAACGGAACACTACAGGATATCACTGAACGCAAACGCATCGAATTTAAATTGCAGGAATCTGTCGAGCGATACACTTCGCTTAAGAAATACAATCATGACGCCATTATCTCGTTTAACATGGATGGTAATATTATGAATGCAAATCCAGTAGCGGTGAAAATGACGGGTTGTCCCGTGGCTGAAATGATCGGTACAAGCATAAGCAGATTTATCGGAGCCGGTAATCTGGGTCTGATTCTGGGCAGTAACTATGAGATGGCTGAAAAGGAGATCAACGCTGTTCGGCACACGGATGGATCTGAGACAGAAGTCTTGGCTACGCTTGCTCCAATTATTATTAATACATCCAATGTCGGGTTTTACCTGATTGCGAAGGATATTACGGAGCAGAAAAAACTGCTGGTAGCCAAAGAGACAGCGGAGAGAATGAATAAGGCCAAAAGTGAATTTTTGGCGATGATGAGTCATGAAATCCGTACACCTATGAACGGTGTAATTGGGATGACGGATTTGCTTTTGGATACTCCTGGACTTAGCGGGGAACAAAAGGAATACATCGAAATCATCCAGAAGAGTGGAGATTCGTTGCTGGCCATCATTAATGATATTCTTGATTTTTCCAAAATCGAATCAGGCAAAACCGATCTGGTAGAAGATCCTTTTGATCTCGTAGAGATCGTGACCGAGACGGTGCAAATCGTAAAACCGCTGGCTCGTGAAAAGAAGCTGGATGTTCGCATGTGCGTAGAAGATGTCATTCCAACTCCGGTGTATGGTGATGCTTATCGTCTTAAACAGGTACTTACCAATATCATCGGCAACGCGGTCAAATTCACTTCAGAAGGCGGCGTGGAAGTTAAAGTGGGAGTTAAGGAGCAGTGCGGCAATAACGTGCAGCTTTATTTTCAGGTAAAAGATTCGGGCATTGGCATTCCGGCTGAGAGGAAACAACAGTTATTTGAACCTTTCTACCAACTGGAGAATTTTATGACCCGCAAACCTCAAGGTACCGGTCTTGGCCTTGCCATTAGCAAGAAACTGGTGGAGCTTATGCAGGGTGAGATCTGGATCGAGGAATCGGATGAACCGGGTACAATCTTTATATTTACCGCCCAATTTAAATTAAATAACGGTGAAGAGAGTAACAGGTTGGATCAACAGCAGAAGAAGAGCAGAACATCAGCCTTGCGGATTTTAATTGCAGAAGACAATGAGGTGAATCAACTCGTCCTTAGCAGGATCGTTGAGAAAAAAGGGCACTTCGTGGATCACGTGGCGGACGGTGTTGAGGCAGTCGAGGCGGTCAAACACACTTCATATGATATTGTCTTCATGGATGTGCATATGCCAAGGCTTAATGGATTTGAAGCGACAAAAGCGATTAAAAATGCTTTGCCCCCCGAGAGTTGTCCATTCATTATTGCGGTAACTGCAAATGCCGTAAGAGGAGACATGGAAAACTGCTTGAAGGCAGGCATGGATGCGTATGTCAGCAAACCGATCAAAATCGAGTCCATTATGCAAGCATTGGAGACCTATTACATCAAAAATAATCTTTGAGTGTCCTGAAAATCGATTCATGAGCAAAAAGCTGCTAGCTTATTGTAAATAGGCTAGCAGCTTTTTTATGCACAAATCTCTAAGGATTTTTGATCCACAATTTGGAGATGTCCATATATCCGAATTCTGCGATCTGCATGCCGAAGATGCTCTGATCCAGTTCAGCCTGCTTGTTCATGTGACAGCCATGCAATATCCAGCAGTGATCACGTAGCAAGGCTTCAGCTTCATCCAGGAGCGCAGTACGTTCTGCCCGATGAAGCTTTGCAAAATGATCCAGTTTGTCATCCAATAGAGACTGGAATGCAGGAGACATACACATATGAAAATGGTTGGACAGGTTTTTGAAAAAATGAATCATGCCGTACTGCCAATCTTCCTCCAGTATCTCTTCAGCGAGGATCAATTGTGCGTTTGTGGTTTCCTCTGAGTTGAAGTAATCCACAACAGCCTGCATGCTGATGTTCAGACCGATGGACGCTGCCCGACACTGGAACCACTCCGCAACGTCTGCATCCTTATTATGCTTATACGATAATGTTACCATCTCACCCTGGTACCCACAGTTATGTAGCAATTCACGAGCATGCTCAAGAGAGGCAGCGGTCCAGTCTTGGGTTGCACTTCTCCAAGGCAGAAAGCTGCTGGCCGGTGTGATCCGATTCCCGCCGAGATCTCTTACAAGTGCGACCGAATCATAGACGATACGCAGGGCTTGTCGAAATAAGGGATGATGATGGATGCCTTCCTTGTGAAAATTGAACAGCATATACTGACAACCCAGCGCCGGATAATTGATGCTGTTCGTCTGATCACAGCCTGTTGCGAGACTCAATCGATCTGTACCGGGTAGCTCATAATAGCGATCATTCGGACTCAGGTCAGGCACAAACCAGAAATGGACCTGATCCAGATGTGGCCGGATGCCGTAGTACGCATCAAAAGCGGTAAGCTCCAGCACATCTTCATTCAGATCAGAGATCTGAAAAGGACCAGTCCCAATTAATGTCTTGGCTACATTGTAATCGTAGGGCAGGATTGTCATCCGAATACAACTGAACAGATGCAAGAAAAACCGATTAGGACGATGTAGAACAAACTTGATGCAGTAATTACCAGCGACTTCCGCGCGTTCAATATCCCGATACAACCATATGGACGGACTATGCACATCAATTAACCGTTGCAACGTCGCTTGGACATCACGGGACGTCATGACACGGCCGTTGTGGAAACGTACACCTTTCCGGAGATAGAAGGTCCATAATCGATGGTCCTCGCTACACTCCCACATGTGCGCCAGTGCTGGCAGGAATGATTCTGTCTTGGCGTCATAAGTGATCAATGTATTACAGACCTGGCTTAATAGGTAGGTTTCAAATGCAGTATAAACAAAGGCTGGGTCCAAACCACCTAACTGGCGTGACCTCATGATGCGCAGGATATCCTGACCAGAGGCAGTTTCATCGTGGCCGTGAAATCCCATCTGTTGATGAAGGGAGAGCATGAGCTGTTCTCGCAATGTATCATCCATCTGAACGGTTCCGATGAGTTCAATGGCATCTTTCATTTTGCCTTTACCCAAAAGCTCGGTAAAACTCACTTCCAACGCTTCATTCATGCTACGCAGCAGCGTTAACTCCGAATGATGTCCACGACCACGCCCAGGCTGCCAATGGATAAAGCCTTGTTCCTCCAATTTTCTGAGAATGAATTTCACATTACGAGGGGTGCAGCACAAGGCAGCGGACAGGCTATCAATCGTTACCGCTACAGGTTCATGAAGTTTGAATGAAAGTTGTTCGGCCCCGGCGAGCCTTATAAAGTGTGTGTGCAGGGTATCCATGGTCATGACTCCTCTATTAAAGGTGAAAAGTGTGATCATATGTTTACACTTTTACTTCCCCCTTTTATCCTTACAATTATACATTAGAAGATGTAGTTCAAAAAGTACTGAAAACCGAACTTTTTGAACACGAATTAGTAGAGGTTGTTCAAAAAGTTCGCTTTTGAAGCACTTAGAAAGAATAGGAGAAGTTCGCATGAAGCAATATTTAAGGCAGATTCACCCCTTGGCATGGACGATCATTATCGGAACCATGTTTGGACGTCTTGTGACGTCCATGAGTATCCCGTTTCTATCCATCTATCTGACACGTGTGTTAGATGCTACACCGACCCAGACCGGTATTACTGTGGCGGTTAGCTCGCTGGCAGGTGTAATGGTCAGCTTTTATGGAGGTTATATTTCGGACCGGATCGGGCGCAAAATCGTGATGTTAATCTCAGTATTTAGCTGGGCAGGTGTGTTTTTTATTTTTTCAGCAGCAGAGCATCTATGGGTGTTCTTTGTTGCCAATACGTTAAACGGATTATGCCGCGCAGTATTTGAGCCCACCTCCAGAGCGCTGTTATCGGATATTACTTCTCCGGAGAACAAATTGCTGGTGTTCAACCTCAGATATGCTGCAGTTAATCTTGGTGTGGTCTTTGGGCCAATTATCGGATTTCAGCTGGGATCATCTGAATCAACGTTCCCATTTGTGATTTCCGGCTTGATATACATAGCCTATGGACTTGTATTATTTCTCCAATTCAAGCTGCAGCATGCCAATCTGCCAGAGCGTCATCAGGCAACCGCACCACGTTTGCGTGAAGCACTCATAACCACCGGTCGCGACCGGGTGTTTCTGCCAGTATTAATCGGTACCACATTTTGTGTTCTGGGTTACGGGCACTTTAGTTCTACGTTGGCACAGTACTTGGCGAGGAGCCCGATCTTTGAAAATGGAAGTCAGATGTTCTCGTACATGCTATCCCTGAATGCCGTGACGGTACTGATTATTCAGTATCCTCTTGTGAGAACCTTCCGAAACTTCCCACCGCTTGTTCCTCTGATTGTGGGTAACTTGCTGGTGGCAACCAGTCTGATGATGGTTGGAATCGCTGAAGGTGTGCTCATGATGATGATGAGTGTCATACTATTTACCATTGGGGAAGTGTTGTTGTTCACCATGATGGATATGCTCATTGACCGGATTGCGAAGCCGGAATGGAAAGGGACGTATTTCGGTACCATCGGATTCAATAATATCGGTAGTGTCATTGCTCCTGTCATGGGAGGGGTGTTGCTAAGTCAATTTGGAGCGGAGAATGGGCTCGCTGTTTTTCTACCGATTGCACTGACGACTGCCCTGGGAGTACCTTTTCTTCTGATAGCACACAGACGTCTTGTTGTTAGAGAAAAACAAACAGAGCCTACATCATTAAGTATGTAGCGAGAATTGAAAAGTTTAATGGCATGAATTAAATAACAATTCAGTTAAAATTATCTTGACGGATGTTAGTCCAGCGAATACAATAAACAACAAATATGTGAAACGGGTGGGATGATGATTATGTTTATGCCTATACAGATTTCGAATCGATAACTGAATACGCATGAGCATAGTGACATTAATCCAATTTTTTTGCAATGATCGCGTTGGGACAGTCATGTTTGTGCACCTCTGTCGTGGACGCTCATCATTATTGCGATGCAGAGGAGATACGGGAAATGCTTTGCATTTCATTCGATCTCTTTTGGCTACAAGCTGTAGATGAACATTAGTTCATCTATGGCTTTTTGGCATGCATTCCACCCAATTTGTTCACATGGAAAGGAGCGTTTGGAGCGTTATTTTATAAAAACTAACTTGTTAAAAAGGAGAATGTACAATGGTCAACATATGTTCTACATATCAATTATGGGCGGGAAATCCCGATTTTAATGTCATTATGTATGACTCATCCTAGTGATCGCAAATTTGCTGTCGTTAAGATCATCAACAAATATGAATAGCCAAGAACAATTAAATAAACCGATAAAGAGGTGGGACCTGTGCCCAAAACAGAGAAAATCTCCATGTCATGGCTGCTGCGTTATCTAAAACCCGTTAAAGGACGGCTGGCCTTACTTTTAATCATGTTGCTCACATCAACGGGGCTTCAGCTTTTGAATCCACAGATTATTAAACGATTTATTGATACAGCAGCAAGTGGGGGAGTCCTCACCAATCTTGTTCAGCTCGCAGGAATATTTCTGGTTGTTGCCGTGTTTAATCAACTCATCACGGTAGCGGTCAGTTATTTGGGGAACGACGTGGCCTGGCGGGCCACGAATCAACTGCGCGGAGATCTGCTGAAGCACTGCCTGCGTCTTGATATGCGTTTTCATAATGTGAAAACACCTGGAGAGATGATTGAACGTGTGGATGGTGACGTAACGAGTATCTCCAATTTTTTCGCAATGTTCATTGTGCAAGTGATCGGGAGTTTTGTGCTGCTGGCCGGAATTCTCGGATTCATGTTCAGTGTTAATGTGCCCATTGCTTTGGTGATGACCGTGTTCACATTATTATCGATCCTTTTCATGGTCTTTATCCGAAATCTAGGCGTGGACTCTTCCAAAAATGAACGTGCGGCAAGTGCCTCTCTGTTCGGATTAATTGAAGAACGCATTGCCGGGATTGAAGATATGCAAGCAAATGGTCATGTGCCTTATGTGATGAACCGCTTTTACCGCACGATGCGCACGGTATTCCGTAAGGGGAGAAAAGCCTGGCTGCTACGGGTTATTCCGTGGAATACCACAGTAGTTCTGTTCGCACTGGCGGTCACTGCGGTGCTTTTGCTGGGTGTGCATTATTATATGGAAGGTCTAATTAGTATCGGAACATTATTTCTGATCTACCAATATACGCAGATGCTGAATGATCCGATTGAGATGCTTGGAGATCAGGTGCAGGAGTTCCAAAAAGCAAAATCAGGCATGTTGCGCTCCAGAGAGCTGTTGTCCATGCAGAGTGAGATTGAAGAGGGCACAGAGGAGCAATTGCCGGAAGGACCTCTTGGTCTGGAATTCAGTCAGGTGCACTTCAGTTATAACCAGGATAAACCGGTATTGCAGGACATTACTTTTGCCATTAAGCCTGGTGAACGTCTAGGAATCATCGGTCGCACAGGTAGCGGTAAATCGAGTCTTAGTCGTGTTCTTCTCCGGCTGTACAATCTGGATCGGGGTACGATCCGTGTGGGTGGAACGGATATCACAAAGCTTTCATTACAAGCGCTCTATCGCAGGGTGGGAATGGTGACACAGGATGTGCAGTTGTTTGATGGCACACTGCGTGATAACCTGACCCTGTTCAATGGAGATGTATCGGATCAGATGATCAAGGAGACGACGGATCGCCTTGGACTTAGCCAATGGATTAATTCACAACCAGAAGGACTTAATACGTATTTGGCTGCAGGCGGAGCTTCATTGTCGGCAGGGGAAGCACAGTTATTTGCCTTAACCCGCGTATTCCTGACCGAACCGAGTCTGGTTATTCTGGATGAGCCTTCATCGCGTCTAGATGCTGCGACCGAAGGTATGTTGCAATCTGCAATTGACCAGTTAATGAAACAATCCACAGGAGTGATTATTGCTCACCGACTGGCTACGCTGGAGAAAGTTGACCGGATTATGGTGCTCGGTGATGGGAAGGTACTGGAGTTTGGAGCGAGAGAAGAACTTGCCAGTAACCCTGCATCTCACTATGCCAGACTGCTGATTACAGGCAGAGAGGAGGAATTGGCATGACTGTAGCAGGATTTATAGGCCGTTTGTTTCGATTCAGGCCTTTGTTATTTGTAATCAACGGAATGTTATGGTGTATATTTCATTCCTTGCCGCTAGCCATTGGTATTGGAATGCAATGGTTTTTTGATCGCACAACAGTGGGCTCCAATGACTACATGTGGCTTGCTGTGCCGCTTATCTTTATTGCTTTGGTCCGAATGGCACGGGTGGGCACATTTTTTGTAGCCTTCTATGCATGGGTTACGTATCTGTATCATGTTCAGGCGATTTTACGAACCAACATGCTCGCAGCGATCATGCGCTGGCCTGGGCGTAATCTTCCGGCTTCACCAGGGGAGGCGATGAGTCGCTTTCGGGATGATGTCGATGAAGTCGTCGAGTATGTAGAATCATGGGTGGACTTCTGGGGACGGCTCGTATTTGCTGTTGTGTCCATCGTCATTATGGCGAACATTAATTGGCAGATCACATTGGTTGCCGTGCTGCCATTGGTGGTCGTTACCTTACTTAACAACCTGTCCGGAAATCGGGCTCGGAAGTATGCACAGGTTAATCGTGAAGCGACTGGGCGAATTACCAGTTTTATTGCGGAAACGTTTGGAGCAGTGCAAGCCCTGAAACTGGGTCAGGCCGAAGAGAATGTCTCTTCACGTTTCAACCAGTTGAATGAAGATCGTCGCCAGGCTGCACTTCGAGACAATCTGTTCAAGCAGTGGATGAGATCGATGAATCAGCATGTTCTAAGTATCTGTACCGGATTGATTCTACTGATGTGTGCAGCTGAGATGAAAGCAGGGAATTTTACCGTAGGTGATTTTGCCTTATTCACCAGTTATCTGGCCAATATCGGATTTAGCATTTCACTGTTTGGTTATATGGTGTTTCAGCACAAAAGGCTCAAGGTATCCTATGATCGTATGCGTAAGCTATTCCGCCCAGGGGAAGAAGACCAGATCATGGATTCGAGGGAAATCTATCTGTATGAAGATCCGCCGGAACTTGTAAGTGAACAGAGGGACCCTAAGGAGAAGTTGCAATCTCTTGAGGTGAATAAGCTGACTTATCAATATCCGAATTCTGAAAATGGCATAGAAGAGATCAGTTTTCGTCTGAAACGCGGACAATTTCTTGTGATTACGGGACGGATCGGATCAGGTAAATCAACGCTTGTACGAACACTTCTTGGACTGTTACCCAAACAAAAAGGGGACATTCACTGGAATGGAGCGGCTGTTGATCCAGCCACATTCCTGATGCCGCCTAGAGCCGCGTATACCCCTCAAGTGCCAAGATTGTTCAGTGATACGTTGAAAGAAAATATCGTCCAGGGCAAACAGGGTAACACCGAGCAAGCCCTTGAAAAAGCCATTCGTCTGGCTGTGATGGAGAAGGATATCAAACATCTGGATCAGGGGCTTGAGACCCCGGTTGGTCCCAGAGGGGTGATGCTGTCAGGCGGGCAGATTCAGCGCGCGGCCACAGGACGCATGTTAATGACGGAGGCGGACCTGTTTATCTTTGATGACCTGTCCAGTGCACTGGATGTGGAGACAGAACAACAAGTATGGGAAGGGCTGTTCCAAGAGCCGGATGTCACCTGCATCGCAGTTTCTCACCGCAGGGCAGCACTTTCCAAAGCAGATCACATTATCGTGATGAAAGATGGACGCATTGAAGCCGAGGGAAGTTTGGCCGAATTGCTTGCCACCAATGAAGAGATGCAGCTGCTGTGGCAAGGGGAACAAACCCCCGCCAAAGTTGGATAGCTTTGAAAATTTAGAAAAGATAATAAAAAAACAAAAAAGCCTTACAGACGCTCCTTGAAAGAGGACAGTCTGTAAGGCTTTTTATCGTTATAACGAGTGGAAAGATGGAATATTTTTATCTCATCATCTGAGCAATCAAGGAATACGCAATGATGACCAGGAAGATAATAGTGATATGGTTAATGGAGAAGATAAACATCCGTTTGGACCATTTCTCTGTTTCTTTCTTGTCAAAGGTAGCCACACTGAGAATGAGCCAAGCCAAGCTAACCAGAAATGCCACAATAGCGACAAATGGACTCATCGGCCAGAATAAAAAGCTGGAGATCAGTAACAGTACCAGATACACATTTGTCTGAATGTATGTCCGTCTGATGCCTTTAACAACGGGTAGCATGGGAACACCAGCAGCTTTGTATTCGTCAAAACGACGAATCGCAATCCCGTAGAAGTGAGGCATTTGCCATAAGAGCATCGTAACGACCAATGCCCAGATCTCAAAATGACCCAGTTCCGGTGAAATGGCTGCCCAACCGATGAGTGGAGGCACAGCACCCGAAAGACTTCCCACTTCCGTGTTGTAGATCGTTGTACGTTTGGTCCACATCGTGTAAGGGAACACGTAAAGCAACAGACCCAAAATACCAAATACAGCAGCGGATGGGGAAGCGATGTACAACATGATGCCCCCGATGATGGTGATTGCAATACCGAGAATTAGACCCGACTTGGTATCTACGCGTCCCGTAACGGTAGGACGTTTCTTCGTACGTTCCATGATCGCATCAATATCACGATCATACAAGTTGTTAAACACCCCTGCAGCTCCAATAATGAGAGAAGATCCAATAAAGGAAAGGATGATTGGTACAATATTAGCTAAGATTGAAGCATCAAATACATATAAAGCCAAACTTAAACCCGCAAACATGGCGATCAGGTTGGACTTGATGATTCCGATTTTGATCGTATCGAAGAATACTTTCGGAATCGAGCTATACTCCAGGCTGATATTGGTCTGTGAACCATTGTTCAATGTTTTCAAGAACTCACTTCCTATATCTATACTTGTATATTATGTCGCTATTATACCATTCAATACACTATGTGATTTAATTAACGTTTTAGTATTTAAAATAATGTCATTTGATTGTGAACAATTTAAAAACAAGGTTGTTTTTAATTGTTAAATAATTATTTCTGTGTTACAGGAGAGAAATCAAAAATCCGAGTATAACAGTGATCCAAAGTTTGTTCTGTCATTGTAGTGTAAGTGTAAATAATCTTTTATTCAACTCACACAGGCTAAATTGAAGAACGTAGTTAAAGATATATGTTGCAAAATGGTTAGGTTTTGTTTATTGTAGATATAAGATATCTTTAATAGTCTTTTTTAAAATGTGTTCTTGTAAATCTCCGATATTACTTTCTTAAGAGAAAGCGGAGGTTATTTTTAAAACTTAATTAGAGATATTAAATGTCTGGAAAGGGTGTATAGTATGAGTAATATGAATCAACTCTTGGATGTACTTATTATTGGTGGAGGACCAGCGGGGCTTAATGCAGCCCTAGTACTTGGCAGGGCCCGCAAGAACGTTGTGGTCATTGATGATGAGACACCGCGTAACTGGGTTACAAGGGAGACTCATGGGTTTGTGACAAGAGATGGGGCAAGTCCACGTGAATTCCGGAAAGCTGCCAAAGAACAGATTGCAGCGTATCCCACAGTTCAATTTGCTTCCGATACGGCAACAGCGATAACAGGTAGCGATGGTGATTTTGTAGTTAAGACTACTCAGGGGGCAAGTTATCGCACGAAAAAGATTTTGTTTGCGGTAGGCAAGAAAGACCTTCCCTTGGATATTAACGGATTAACAGAAGTTTACGGTAAAAGTGCGTTTGTGTGTCCATATTGTGATGGATGGGAGTTAAGAGACCAAGCGCTGGTCATCATCGTTAGTGGAGTTAACGCATTACATATGGCAAAAGTCATATCCGGCTGGACAGAACGTTATACGATCTGTACGAATGGATCAGATTCCTTAACCGATGAGCACCGTGAAGAGCTGAAGCAGCATCATGTTACTGTATTCGATGCACCGATTCAATCCATTAATTCTGAAGAAGGGATGGTACAGCAAGTTGTACTAAATGACGGTACAGCGATTCCTTGCACAGGAGTTTTCTTCCAACCGAAACTGTTTACCGGATCAGAACTGCCAAAGGCCATCGGTTGTGAAATTACAGAATCAGGAACGGTTATAGTTGATGCTTCAGGCAAAACATCTGTAGCGGGTGTATACAGTGCTGGTGATGTAGCATCCGAGATATATCAGGCAATCACGGCTGCGTCTCTGGGGGCATTGTCTGCGGTAAGCATTAATAATGAATTGAATTTCGAGAAGTGGGATGAGTCAAGACATCATTAGAATACATTAAAAAGCGTCATAGAATCATAACGTCATTGGTTCATACAGTAGGGGATTGCATATGCATTCCTCTATTTGTTGTTATTCAATTTAAACGTTGAACGGTTCAATTAAAAGTAATTCAGCCGGAAGAAAATTTGATATTAAATCAATTATGGTTTATTGTATTATCAAATGATACATATTACTATCATTTATATAATCTTCAAAGGAGAGATCACTTATGAATGAAAGCAGAGCAGCCATCATATGGCTAACGAATACCTTGCTCCACGGCGTAGAGATAAGAGGTGATCATCATGAGTGATGCAACTTACATTCCACAGCCCAAAATGTATGGGCCACTTGGCAATCTGCCCTTAATTGATAAAGATAAACCCACGCTGTCGCTAGGCGTTCTGGCTGAACAGCATGGACCGATATATCGACTTACCGTTCCCGGTTATTCCGGTTTAATCGTATCTGGACCAGATCTTGTCGCTGAGTTGTGCGATGTGTCCCGGTTTGACAAATATGTATACAATGAACTCGAAAATGTACGTGCCTTTGGAGGCGATGGTTTATTTACAAGCAGAACATCGGAGCCCAATTGGAAAAAGGCCCACAACATTCTGCTTCCCACCTTCAGCAAACAGGCCATGAAAGGTTATCATCCGATGATGGTTGATATTGCCGAACAGTTGATCAACAAATGGGCACGCCTCAATTCCAACGATACGATTGATGTTGCGGACGATATGACACGCCTTACGTTGGATACCATTGGACTATGTGGATTCAATTATCGATTTAACAGTTTTTACAGACAGGATCACAGTCCTTTTATTGAAAGCATGGTTCGGGCATTAAATGAAGCTATGCAAAAGAGCTCACGTTTGAAAATTCAGAATCTGCTTATGGTGAAAACCAAACGACAGTTCCAAGCGGATATTCAGACGATGTTCTCTCTGGTAGATCAGATTATAGAGGAACGTAAAGCGAGTTCAGCACCCGAAGAGGTCGACTTGCTCGCACGTATGTTGAATGGCAAAGATCCGGAGACTGGCGAAATGTTGGATGATGAGAACATCCGTTATCAGATTATTACGTTTCTCATTGCCGGACATGAAACCACGAGTGGTCTATTATCTTTTGCTCTTTACTTTCTACTGAAAAATCCGGAATCGCTTCAAAAGGCGTATGACGAGGTGGATCAGATATTGGTCAGTGACTCACCGCAGTACGAGGAAATTCTTCAGCTTCCATACATTCGCATGATTCTCAGTGAATCGTTACGTCTCTGGCCAACCGCTCCGGGATTTGACGTATATGCGAAAGAAGACACCGTCATAGGTGGCAAATACCCCTTGAAGAAAGGCGAAAGTTGCAGTATTCTCCTGCCCCAGCTACACCGTGACAGAGAGGCATGGGGAGAGGATGCAGAGCTTTTCCGTCCAGAGCGATTTGAAGATACGGCGAAAGTGCCTCATCATGCGTATAAACCTTTTGGTAATGGGGAGAGAGCGTGTATCGGGATGCAGTTTGCTTTATATGAAGCAACACTTGTGCTTGGCATGGTCCTTAAACATTTTGAACTGATCGATTATAGCAACTATGAGTTGGATGTTAAACAGACGCTGACATTGAAGCCGGGAGACTTCCGGATTCAGGTGAAAGCCCGCGTGGCTTCGCAAACAAGGAATAAGTCGACGGTATCTGCGAAAGAGAAACCTGCTCCTGTTGTTCATAAAAATGTAGCAAGTGATAGCCAGACGAGAGAAATGTTGTCCGTTGAAGCAGACGGTAACCCATCGCTCCTGGTGTTATATGGTTCCAATCTGGGAACGGCAGAAGGCATTGCCCGAGAGCTTGCGGAGAAAGGCCATTCTTATGGAATCCCAAGTGAAGCAGCCCCTCTGAATGAGTGGGTTGGCCGCATTCCCCGCCAAGGTGTCGTTCTCATCGTCACTGCTTCGTATAACGGAAAACCTCCGCAAAATGCTACGGCATTTGTAGAATGGTTAAAGGGAGCAGAGTCAGAGGAAGCAAGGGATGTAAATTATACCGTTCTGGGCTGTGGAGATCGGAGTTGGTCCGGGACGTACCAGAGCATTCCTCGATTAATAGATGAGAGGCTTGAAGAATTGGGAGGTAAAAGACTGTTATCCCGTGGAGAAGCCGATGCTGGAGGTGATATGGAGAAACAAGTCGAGGCGTGGCAGCAGATGTTGTGGCCACAGGTGTTGAGTGTCTTGGGGATTAGCGAGGAAGCAATCAAATCCTCCAAGCCAAGCGCCAGCAGACTTCAAATGGAGTTTGTCCGCGAGAAAACGGATAGGCCACTTGCACGAACTTATGATGCCAGCTATGCCACGGTTGTAGTTAATAAAGAGCTTCAGGCGCTGGGAAGTGGAAGAAGCACACGTCACATCGAAGTGTTATTGCCTGAAGGCATGAGTTATAGAGAAGGTGACCATCTCGGCGTGTTGCCTAGTAATCAGAAGCAGAATGTGGATCGGATACTCAGTCGGTTCGGACTACGTGGGGATACTCCGATCCAATTAACTTCGGACGTCAGCCATCTTACACACCTACCACTGAACAGACCCGTCAAGATTCATGAGTTGCTCGCTTATTGTGTGGAATTGCAGACACCAGTCTCCAGAACACAGTTGCAGGAGTTAGCTAATCATACGGTATGTCCACCTCATAAGCGTGAACTGGAAGGTATGTTGGACGAAAACAGCTACAGGGATGATATTCTTGCCAATCGTATCACCATGTTGGACCTGCTAGAAAAGTATGAGGCGTGTGAGCTGCCATTCGAAAGGTTCCTTGAACTATTGCCTCCGCTTAAGCCCAGATATTATTCAATATCCAGCTCGCCAAGCCTGAATTTCGAGCAAGCGAGTATAACCGTATCGGTAGTAAGAGAACCTGCATGGAGTGGTAAGGGCGAATATCTGGGAGTTGCTTCATCGTACCTTGCCGGTTGTCCATCCGGAGAACGTATTCTGATGTTTGTACGTACGCCGGAATCCGAATTTTGTTTGCCGAAAGAGGCTGACGTACCCATGATCATGGTGGGACCGGGGACGGGTGTTGCGCCGTTCAGAGGTTTCCTTCAGGCGAGAGCGGTCATGAAACAGAGAGGTTTGCCACTGAGTGATGCGCATTTGTTCTTTGGTTGCAGGAATGATTCAGATTTCATATATCGTCAAGAGCTTGAACAATACGAGCGAGAAGGGATCGTTAAACTACACACTGCTTTTTCTCGTGCGGATGGCAAGCCCAAAACGTATGTACAGCATCTGATGAAGGAGAATTCCGAACAGTTGATTCACATGCTGATGAGCAAAGGAAAACTCTACGTATGCGGGGATGGAAGCCAGATGGCCCCTGCGGTAGAAGAGACTTTGCAACAAGCGTATCAGAAGGTGCAGGGAGCAACGGTGCAGCAAGCGAAGGACTGGCTCATTCAGCTTCAGGCCGAAGGACGCTACGTGCAAGACGTGTGGGCAGGTAATAAACGAACAGGTGAAACTCCTAAAACTGTGCATGAGGAGGTACATTAAGACGGAGATGACTCCAATATCTACTAATATACAGTCCTTAATATACTCAAGCTAACAAACAGCCGCTTAATCTGGAGCTTTGTCTCCAAATTAGCGGCTGTTATCATGATCTGACCATGAGCCGTCGCTCGGTTCATTTTCTCACTCCTGAACTGTTAGCGTTTACATTAAAATTTGAAATAAAAATGATTGACAGTCCTTATCTGAACGAGTTTAATTATATAGACCGATTGTTATAATTATTTGAAGGAAGTGGCTTTCGTTGAGTGAAAAGTCTAATGCTAGAGAGTCTATTGTCAGCACAGCAGCGAGACTGTTTTTTTCACAAGGATATCATGCGACCGGTCTGAATCAGATCATCAAAGAGAGTAGTACGCCGAAAGGGTCGTTGTATCATTATTTCCCGCAAGGCAAGGAAGAGCTCGCGCACGAGTGTATTCAAAAAGCCAATGAACATATCTTGCAGACATTTGAGAAAACATTTGCAGCCCACGACAATACGGGGGATGCCATTCAGAGATTTATTCATGATTTGGCTCATGAAACAGAAGCAGCCGGGTTTACCGGATTTCTGCCATTCAGCTTCTGGGCAGCTGTGGAGACATCGTGTATTAGTCAGCAGTTGCGTATTGCATGTCAGGGTGTATTTGCAGATTGGCAGGATGTCATTAAGAAACATCTGATTCTGGATGGCGTTGGTGAAGAGAAGGCGCGGGAGACGGCACTTCTGATCATTTCTTTGATGGAGGGAGCACTGATTATCAGCCTGACGAATCAGGATAAACAGCCTCTGCTGACGGCTGCTGAGTATTTGTCGGTTGTGACGAAGAACGCCAAACAGATTCAATAATTTATACCAAGAGACAGAGAAAAAGAAAGTTTGATACGTTTGAGGAGGATGGGATCGTGGAGGTTTCCATGAAGGCTGATTCTGCACAGAATCAACAAGAAACAAAGCAATACAAGGTATTTCCGATTTTGTTCGCAATGCTGCTGAGCGGCTTTATTGGTCTGTTTGGAGAAACGGCATTAAACGTGGCATTGACGCCACTTATGGCTCTACTGGAAGTAGGTCCTACAACGATTCAATGGTTAACTACAGGTTACTTGCTTGTGTTGGGAATCCTGGTACCGGTATCCGGTATGCTGTTGCAGTGGTTTACCACAAGACAGTTGTTTACAACATCTTTGATTTTCTCGATTGCAGGAACATTTGTTGCTGCACTTGCACCTAGCTTCGAAATTCTGTTAGTGGCACGGGTACTGCAGGCGATAGGTACAGCGCTCTTGTTGCCACTGATGTTTAACACCATATTGGTTATTTTCCCGATTGAAAAACGTGGTGCTGCCATGGGATTGATTGGTTTGGTTATCATGTTTGCACCAGCAAGTGGTCCGAGTATCTCCGGTCTGATTCTGGCTAATCTGAGCTGGCATTGGATTTTCTGGATCTCCTTGCCGTTCTTCATTATCTCACTGGTATGCGGCTTGTTGTTCTTGCCAAATATTTCGAAATTGACCAAGCCCAAAATTGACGTACTGTCCATTATCCTTTCTACCCTTGGTTTTGGTGGTATCGTATACGGCTTCAGTAGTGCAGGGGGACATGGAGAAACTGGCGGAGGCTGGACGAGTCCGGTCGTTGTTGCCACTCTCGTTATTGGTGTGTTGTCCTTGCTGTTATTCAGTATCCGTCAGTTGAGAATGAAACAGCCAATGATGGATTTGCGAGCGTTCAAATATCCGATGTTTACGATTGGCTTGATCCTGATATTCATCTGTATGATGATGATGCTGTCATCCATGCTGATCCTGCCAATGTATCTGCAACAAGGTATGGCCGTTACAGCGTTAACTGCCGGACTGGTTCTATTGCCGGGTAGTCTGCTGAATGGTTTACTGTCTCCGGTCATGGGCCGACTGTTTGACAAGTTTGGTCCGAAGTGGCTTGTGATTATTGGTCTGGCTGTCGTAACGGTTGTACTCTTCATGTACACTGGAATTACACCTACAACAACACTGGCCAAAATTATTACGCTGCATGTGTTCATGATGGTCGGAATCTCGATGATTATGATGCCTGCACAGACGAATGGTCTGAACCAATTGCCACGTGAGTATTATCCTCACGGTACTGCTATCATGAATACGTTGCAACAGGTATCCGGAGCGATCGGTACGGCTGTTGCGGTAAGTATACTGAGCGCAGGACAATCCCGCTTTTTGAGCGGAGTGGCGAACCCGGAAAGTCCAGAAAATCAACTGGCAGGTTTCACGTCAGGTGTACAGAATGCGTTTGTATTCGCATTAGTTCTGTCGATTATCGGTCTGATTACTTCACTCTTCGTGAAACGGGTCAAAGTAGGATCAACGCCAGGACAACAAGGTCCTATGCATTAATCCATTAACTAACAATAATAATTAGATATTGTATAAGAGCGATGTATCCTTAACTTTAGGGACGCATCGCTTTTTTGCGTATTTATTCTATCTTTTTTGGTGTTGACGTGAAACGGGTTACAGCCTTTAGAGTAAAAATGTAGCCGGAATACAGTGGTTCAAAGAATGAATTTCAGAGCAAATACTTCATGTTCCGGCAAAATTGTATATGTTCATACTAATATAAAAGGGTAATATAGAATGTAATAGTACAATTTTTAACCAATTCGAAAACGGTTTATATTTTATTTTTAATCAAGGAGACTTCATTATGATCATCATCAATCCCATTGGTAATAACATTGAACAGATGCTGTTGCACTACGAAAAAAACGGCCATCTCACTCTACAGGCATCGCTTATTAGTAATAGCTCGGTTGTATATAGATTGCAAGACTATTGTCTCAAGGTATATGCTTCACGGGCAAGATTGGATGGGGAGATGGAAAGTGAGGCACTTAGGGCATTGCAGAGTAATCCTTATGCACCCAAATTGTATGCGTATTCACCAGGTGAGTACACCCTGACAGAGTGGATTGAAGCATTCAAACTGAAAGAGTACCGTGTAACCTATGGACACATTCCTCCCAACTTGATATACGATATGTTTACGACGGAACTTCAGCAGATTCATGCTGGATATTGGGACTGGGATGTCATCCGATATGAGAATTTACTCTGGACCAAGACAGGTCATGTGAAGAGAATGAACTTTTGGTTGTGTGAGCCTGTAAACTCCAGACGTGAGAACTTATATAACCAGGTCATTCGAAGAATTGATAACATCTACAATGGCGATCGAACCGAAATGGAGGCGATGAAACAGTACTTTTATCGTCACCAGTTGACTTCATTAGAGATCGAACAAGCTTTCAGCGATTTCAGGTCCCAACGGCCAAGACTAGCGATAGCACAATAAATCACATAAAAGAAACCCCAAAGATATTAGAGAATCTTTGGGGTTTCTTTTATGATATAACATAGTCTTACTTTTGCAGAGTGTACGTTACTTCTTTACCAGGGCCAATATCTCTTCCGCAACGAGGTCAGGGCGATATTGATGGATGTAATGATCGGTATCTTTAATGGTTACCTGTTTAGAATCATCTGACCAGGATTTGAATTCTACTTGGGATTTATCCCATTCGGGTTCACTTGCACCAAGGTAATCAGCCGTCAGTATGGTGAGTGGAAACGGTAAGGTTTGCTTGTGATCTACAACCACTTTGGCATTGGTAGCTATTTCACGTAATTCATCCAACGTGTTCACATTACCATAGTTGTGCAACAGCGCAGTTGTATCCAATCTTTTCAGATCATCGGGTACAAGTTTCAGTTCATTACGATTGGCATTAGAAGTTTTGACAACCATGTCAGATTGCATGGAGAGGCGGAATAGTCCGGTTTGGATACGGAATTTATTCGCAAAACTACCAATTGTGTCTGCCAAAGAGTCATCGTCATTCGAATAATATTCGGGGCTTCCGCCATCAATCATGACGATACCCTTGACGAGATCCGGGTATTTTTGTGCGAAACGAATGGTTTCCAGCGAGCCGAGTGAATGTCCAACTAATACATAAGGTGGCTTCTGTCCAGATACCTGCAACAACTCATGTAATTCTTCAGCTACGGTATCGACATCACGTTTTTTATCGGTCTGATCGCTATATCCATAGCCAAATCGGTCATATACAGCGAATTTTGTGTTGGGAGCAAGCTTTTCATATAATGTATAATAATCTACATAGGGATTAGCGGTCCCCCAGCCAGAGGCGAGTACGACTGTTACATCGCCTTCTCCACCAGTATATAGATGCATATTGTCTCCATGGACTTCGTACAGCTTACCAGGGGGGACGAGTGTTTTGGCATCCTGCCTTAAACCCACTTGTTGGTAGATCACGCCAGTACCCAGAAGCAACAGAACTATCGCCAGGTCGAATATCAAAAACTTAACTAATCTTTTGCGCCATTTCTTCATGTTCTCTCACATACTCTCCATGTATTTTCTCTATCATATATGCCCAATCTTATAGGAGAGAAAACAGAGTCTTAATTCTATCTTAATTGAGTTTATTTCCGATCATGGGGAATGGGCGTGTTCTAGTGAAAATTGTATATCAACGGCCAATGAATTAATATATAGCTACGATATGAATAGTTCTCATCCAAATATTGAATCACAGATTGATTATATAGAACAGAAGGTATGTATAATGACAAAATACGAAAATCAGCTCCCGACATCGGCAGGCATGAACTTCAAGTCCCTGATCAGCATATTGAGAGATTCCATGCGTGGCAATGTAGAGCGGAGGCCATCTGGCACGATGCCTATGGAGATATGTGAACCTGCTGAAACCTTCAGTGCATCCGATAATCCACAGGTTACATGGTTCGGACATTCGGCTTTTTTACTCGAAATTGAAGGGCACAGATTGCTCTTTGATCCGATGCTGGGCAATCGTCCATCACCCGTATCCTGGGTGGGTACCAAACGTTACAGCACCAATCTACCGATTCAACCGGAGGATTTCCCAACGCTGGATGCAATCATTATATCGCATGACCATTATGATCATCTGGATTATGACTCCATTCGCAGATTGAAGGATAAAACAAAGCGATTTATCGTACCGCTTGGGGTACGTCGTCGTCTGATTCAACTGGGTGTGCCTTCGGAACAGATTACCGAACATAACTGGTGGGATGAGTTATCGTTCAAAGGTTTAACATTCGCTTGCACGCCAGCAAGACATTTCTCTGGCAGAGGATTATTCGACCGTAATTCTACCTTGTGGTGTTCGTGGGTTATCGCTGGACAACATACAAAGGTGTTTTTTAGTGGGGACAGCGGATACGGTCCTCATTTCAAGGAAATTGGCAGTAAATATGGTCCATTTGACCTGACCTTGATGGAGTGTGGGCAATATGACGAGCGTTGGTCCAATATTCACATGATGCCGGAAGAAACAGTGCAAGCACACTTGGATGTAGGGGGTAAGTTGCTTATTCCGATTCATTGGGCCGCATTTACGCTTGCCTATCATGCCTGGAATGAACCAGTCGAACGGATTACGAAGGCTGCACATGCTTTGAATGTTAAGATTGCAACTCCCAAAATCGGCGAGAAGGTTGTGCTTCATACGGAGGATTATCCTACACATCCATGGTGGAGACCGGAATCAGGATAAAAAAATAAAAGCGTTCAGCTCATTGAATGAGTGGACGCTTTTTCTATTACATTTTACATCAGGATTGATAGTGCACTGTAAATTAACAACATACCCATGACGATATTAACAGGACGCTCGTATCTTAATAAAAAGCTCTGGAATAACATGCCACCGAACGCCCAGGTCATATTGGCACTAATACCGATGAAGGTGAGCAGCAAGGAAAATACAATTAAATGAACATGGGACTGCCCAAGAGGCAGAACAAAAACGGATATGGCAGTAAGCCCATACAGAATGACTTTGGGATTGATGAATTGCAGGGTGAACCCAAATAGAAATGAATAATGATTAACCTTGTTTTCTTGCGAATCTGCAGGTTTACTTCGCATGATTTTGAGAGCCAGATAGAGCATATACACACACCCTAACACGTTCAATAAGGGTGCGATCCTGGGAATATATTGATGAAGAATAAGGTTGAAATAACTGGACAGAAACATAATAAGCAGGCAGCCGGTTGCAACTCCACTAATAAAAGGAAGGGTCTTGAGGAACCCCTGATTTCTGGCATGCGTCATGGAAATGATGTTGTTGGGTCCGGGTGTAAATGAAGCGATGATTGCATAGGTCACTAAAGGTATAATGTTCATGGTTCCTCCACGTTTTCTTAGTTGTGTGATATAATGAACTCAAATGTACGTTATAGCGTACGATCTTTATTATTGTACAACATGTACGTTATATAGCACAACAAAATTATGAAATGAGGAGGATGGATTTTTGAAAAACATTAATAGTATTCTTGCTCAGAACCTGAAACAGCTTAGGGAACAAAGAAAACTCAGTCTGGACAAGGTCGCCGAAATGTCTGGTATTAGCAAGACCATGCTTGGTCAGATTGAACGTGGTGAATCCAATCCATCCATTGCAACCGTATGGAAGATTGCTAATGGCCTGAAAACTTCCTTTACTGCTTTGATTCACGAGCCGAAGTCAGATACAACCGTTGTAACGGGGGATGATATTCAAGTATTGATGGAGGATGAGGGAAGGGTTCGGATTTATCCGCATTTTCCTTTTGAAGAAGGACGCCGCTTTGAAATATATATGATGGAGATGGACCCCAAGTCTGAGTTGAAAGCTGAACCGCATATCGAAGGTACGGAAGAGTTTATTACGGTCTTTGAAGGTGAAGTTACGATTAGAGTAGGGGCGGAAGATTATACGGTGAGTTCAGGGGAGTCGATCCGTTTTGGAGCGGACAAGCCTCACGCCTACGTTAACTCCGGTGCTAAGACGAACAAATTCAACATGGTCATTCATTATTCGAAGTGAGATGCAAAGATCCATCTGTGAATGTAACGAACGATGAACGAATAAATGCATACATGAAAGGAATGACAATAAAGCAACCTGATGTAATGAACTGCAACTCCCTCGTTAGTCGTGTCGTGTCTCACAAAGGGTTCAGTTCAAAACATTGGCTGCTTTATAGGTTTGTTCGCTATGGAGTCCAACGCCTATGATAGGACTCTAACTTATGGCTTTTCTTTAGCCTGACGCTGTATTTCCTTGGCTGTTAATGCTTTATCATACACTCTTACGTTATCCAGACTGCCTTTGTAGAACGGATCAGACGTATAACGACTCTTGCCTACATAAGCTTCCGTTACCTGCAGATCTTTCGGGTTAAAAGTAATCTCAGAGCTGCTTGCAACTGATGTACCATTCACATACAGAGTACCCACATCACCCTGAAGGGTTACAGCGACATGAACCCACTCTTTGGAAGGCAGCGGATTTGCTGCAATCAGGCTCTGATCCCGTCCCTCATTATGAATGGTGAATTGTAATGCCCCATTATGTTGGGAGGGAGTAAGGAACATATGCCTTGTCAAACCATTTCCAAAGTCGAAAATACGCTGCCAGGACCCGCCACCGTCCCAATTGACCCAGGCGCTAAACGTGAAATCCATTGTATCTGTAATGAGTCCAGGTAACTGAATGTAACTGTCTGTCCCATTGAATGTAGCAGCCTGATTTTTGCCACTAGCAGCAGAACTGATCACGTTAAAGGCTTGTCCGTGATATCCGTTTTTACTGTAATCCTGTGCGACTTTGCCAATTTTCTTGTGTTCAAAAGTATACTCCCCGAGCAATGGGCTTACCGCTTGCTGTGGAATGATAACGTTAAACGTTTTGGAGCTTACCGCAGTTCCTTTACGAATCGTTGCGGTTAATTTCACTTTGGCATCACCCTTACCAGCGTGTGGTCGTTGCACTACACCTGTAGCGGATAGAGCTGAAGTGTTGGAGCTTTTCCACGTAATCTCTGCATCACTTGTTCCCTTTACAGGCAGAGACAGATTGAAGAACACATGATCCGTATTGCTAAGACTCAGATCCTTCTTCACCGCATCTACAATGTCCTGATCACTCCGTTCAACACCTTGACTTCCCCAGATGGCTATCCCGGAGGAGGAGAGGGCGCTAAAGGTCAGAACCGTACTTTGAGATTCCGAATTCCATTCATGTGTGAAAACGCCTTTGTACACAACGTTATTCGAAGTGATCTGAACCTTGTTGTCTGCATCAAGACTCCATGTTCCTGTCACGGCACCATGAATCTGCCCATTTGCCGTGAACTGAACCGTCTGGGATGGCTTGATATCCGCCGTGATGTCCTTACCATGATTCACCCATTGGTACTGACCAGCGATATCCTGAGTTGTCAGTTGCGTTGTATCCTCTTCCGTAGCCGCATAGCGATACGGAGAAACAACGGGCCAACCATCTGCATTCATATGCATCTCATGTACGCGAACTTCATGTTCTTCGCCACGCCCTGGAAAGCGAGTATGGAAGATGAGAAATTGTTTGCCAGTCTCCGGATCAACATAAGCAGAGTTATGTCCTGGCGATACATAGCCGCTACCTAGACCTGTGCCCGGATCACCGATCTGTCTCTCGAACAGGAAGTTCCCCATCAACTTGACTCCAAAAGGCTCAATAGAACGATCATCAAACAACGGTTTATCCTTGTCCGCTTTAACGTTGATCATATCGTTTCCTTCCGCATCTAGGAAAGGCCCATCCGGTGTTTGGGAGCGGGCTACACGAATGTTATATCCCCCATCAGCACCTAGTCCACCGTAAGACAGGTACAGATAATAATAATCGGTTTCTGGACTGTAGAGCATGTAAGGTGCTTCAATACGACTATGGTTGCCTCCGGTCAGCTTCTTGCCATAACCTTGATTCGGTAGCGGTTTACCTGTCGCCGCATCCATCTCCAGAATGAAAATACCTCCGGAGTAGGAGCCATACACCATCCATAACTTGCCGTTCTTATCATAAAAGACATCAGGATCGACCACATTGGGATGAATCGTTGCATCGTAAATGGTACCATCCTCACTGATCTGATCCCACATGCCGGATTTCAGCAGAATGCCTTGATCCTTATAAGGCCCTTCGATATTGTCTGCGACAGCAATGCCGAGCGCTGATCGGGGAGAATCCCCTTTACAAGCATTGTAGTACATATAAAATTTGCCGTCCGCCAATTGAATGACATCTGCTGCCCATAACGTATCCGTCTGCGCCCATTCCAACGCTTCAGCGAATTCCTTGGTTACATTGGGGACAACAGGGTTGTTATCCGTAACACCCGATGCGACGAGATCCCAGTTCAAAAAGTCTTTGGACTTAGCCACTTGCAGGTGTGAACCAAAAATATAAAACGTATCATCCACCTTAATGACAGAAGGGTCATGAACGGAAACATTTTTGAATGATGGAGCAGGATTAGCGATAGGTGTGGTGGAAGTCTGCGAGTTACCAACGGTTGCCCCTGAACCATTTGCGAACACCGAGACCGGCGCCAAAGTTGTTGTAGTAAGTAAAGTGGTGCTTAGTACAGAAATGTTAAGTACGCGTACCCAATAACGTTTCATACGTTTCCCCTTTCCTATTCCCCGGAATGAAAAATCAACCGATACTTGGCAGCACACGATAAAAGGTTCGGCAGACCTCCTTTAAGTATTTCATTATATCAAGCGCTTTCATTTGTTATATTATCAATTGATTTATATGTTTGTAAACCATAAATGTAATGTTTATAAGAGTAAAATGAAAAATAAATAAGAGATGGGAAGAGCCGATAAAGGTCATTACATTCAAATAAACCAGTTGTCTTTCTCAAATTTAGGATTGAAATGGGGATCGATGATGCGATATTATTACGTTTAAGAAATGTATTTAACTATTTATCAATCATTTTATATTAATGCGAATCAAAAACGTGAACCGACAATTCCCAACTACATAGGAGGTAAGAACATGAGCACATATCAAAATCAATTAATTGCACAATACACGTTTGAAGATACCGTTCAGATCGGGAAGGACAGCTCCGGTAAGGGCCATGATGGTATAACCAAAGGCGAGATCCCGCCTGTGATATCCGAATTGAAAGGCAGAACGGCGGTGACTTTCAACGGGGGAGCGAATGGAACTTCTTATCTGCAATTACCCTCGAATCTGCTTCGTGATGTAAGCGATAACACGGGAATCACGATTGCCACTTGGGTGTTTCTGGGCAAGGGGTCTAATGTGTGGGAACGCATTTTTGACTTTGGCAAAGGGGAGAAGGGGCCGTATTTGTTTCTGACACGTCAGCTCTTGGGAACGTTATATGCCGGCGATAATCTGGTTGTCCACCCAAGTGGAGGAGTTGCAAGTGGAGAATGGCTGCATATTGCGCTCTCCGTGGCAGGTAGCCAAGGGGGAACGTTGAGCAGTGCGGGTCCAATTGTGTATGTGAATGGGGAGAAGGCCGCAGACGGCTCGATCAGTCAGACGTCGAGCGGCAATTATGCCAAATTGCGCGAATGGTTTGATTCGTTCACCGATCCTGAGAATTATAGCCAGAATTATATTGGACGTTCCCAGTATGCAGCGGATGTGGACTTTGCAGGTTCGTTATCCGACTTTCGGATCTATGGGGCAGCGCTCACCATGGATGAAGTCATTGAAGTGATGTGTGAATCACTGACAGATGAAGCGATTGTGAAGCTTGCGGCGGACAAGTACTTGTCCTTCCCCAACCGAATCATCACCAAGGATGTATCATTACCCGCAGACTTGCTGGGTGGTAAAGTGTCTGTTGAATGGAGCTCCAGTGCTCCAGAAGTTCTGTCCGAGAACGGAGAGGTTCAGGCAATCACATTGGCACAAGAGGTTACACTCCGGGCGCTTCTGAACAGAGGTGATCGTAAGCTGAGCCAAAGCTTTGACGTGTCTGTTGTGCCAGCACATGTCGCTCCCTATACCGTCACCATACATGGAGATCAGAAGGTGGCTGATATCAGTGAAGTCATGTATGGACTTTTTTACGAGGATATTAACAATGCGGCAGATGGCGGAATCTATGCAGAGCTTGTTCAGAATCGATCATTTGAATCTTTTGCATTTGATACATACTCGCATGACTCTGGAGAGTGTGGTTGTTCGACAGGTCGAAATTGTGAGCCTTTGTTCGCCTGGTCAGGCGATACGGAGAAAATGCTCGTACAGCATACGGATGGACTGAACGTTCACTTTAACGTGGAAGACCCTGAAGTAAATGCTTATTATGTAACGGTTCAGGATGGGGCTACGATTCGGAATCGTGGATTCTCAGACTCCAACCAGCATTGTGCCATGTCCATCAAGCAGGGTGAATCATATGACTTTACCGTATGGGCAAAAGCAGAATTGGAAGGAACGATCACTGTTCAATTGCAGGATGGAAGTGACACTTCCATCAGTGATTCGGTAACGCTGCATGTTGAAGGCGGGAACACATGGAAGAAATACGGTTTGTCTCTGATCGGAACGGAGACTGTACTTGGTCAACTGGAACTTACGTTTGCAGGTGACATCTCCATCGATATGGTGTCCCTAGTCCCTCAGAATGTATGGGGAGCTGATCCGACAGAAGAGGGAATATCGGCTACGGCACATGCTAACTACACAGGTAACCCGAACTATCGATTGAGAAAAGATCTAATCCAGGCACTCGCAGATCTGCATCCGAAGTTCTTGCGTTTTCCGGGAGGATGTATCTCGGAGGGATCTTTTATCTGGGATAACGTATATGACTGGAAGGATTCTGTGGGTCCGGTTGAGCTCCGCAAAGAAAATTATAATGTCTGGGGTTACATGATGACGATGGGCCTCGGTTATATGGAGTACTTCCAACTGGCGGAAGATCTCAATGCCGCTCCAGTTCCAGTCATGGCTTGCGGTGTGTTGTGTCAGGCACGCTCGGATTATGCTCACCCTGCGGGTGGCGCTTTAAGGGATTATTATATCCGCAACTTTACAGATCTGATTGACTTTGCGCTCAGTACAGACTTTGAACAAAACGAATGGGCGGCTGTACGAAGCCAGATGGGCCATCCTGAACCGTTTGATCTTCGTTATCTGGGCGTAGGCAATGAGAACTGGGGCACTGAATTTTTTGCCAACTTCGAAGTATTCAAACGTTCAATAGATGACTACATGGAGCAGAACTATCCTGATCATGAGTTGCACATTATCTCGACGGTTGGTGCTCAGGCGGATGATGATGCGTACCAGGAAGGATGGAAATTCCTCAGCGGGAATCTGACCGGATCGGCTCAAGTTGCTTTTGCAGATGGCACAGAGGTGATTGAGGAGACGGTAACCTGGTATGAAAACCAGGACAATTATATGGACACCATTGCAGATGAGCACTACTACCGCTCCAATGAATATTTGCTGAATAACGCGGATCGATACAACTACTATGACCGGGCTTATCTTGAAGACGGAAGTATCGATTGGAAAGAAACATCCAAAGTATTTGTTGGAGAATATGCTTCCACGGACAAAAACACGCTGGCAGGAGCGGTCGCAGAAGCTGCGATCATGACTGGATTTGAAAATAATGCAGACGTTGTTCGTTTGGATGCCTATGCGCCATTGTTCAACAAAGTACTAACGGACGGTACTTACCGCTGGACGCCAGACTGCATCTGGTTTGATGATGAAACCGTGTGGTATACACCGAATTACTATGTACAGCAGCTTTTTGCAAAATATGTAGGGGATCAGGTGCTTGAGACTTCATTCTCCACCTATAGCAAAGGCAAACCGTTGAATCTCATTCCTCGTGGAGGTATCGAGATTGCAACGGGTCATGCAGACATCGTGGTGAAACGAGTTACAGTGACGTCCAATGTGGATGGCAGTTTGATGTTTGATGAAGATTTCAGGGAACGTACAGAGCCTAGTGAGGCATGGAGACAGATTCCCGGATCGGAAGGATATGCGTTAACCGCAGGAAAAGGACTCATTTTGAAGGCACAATCAAGTGGATTGAATGGATTGTATCTGCTGAATGACGAATGGACCAATTACAAAGTTCACGTTGAGGCTGAAAGAATTTCAGGTGAGGATGGTTTTTACATCGGTGTGGGACTGACGGATATCTCGCCTGAGAACAAGGATGTTATCGAGTACGCAATTAGTTACGGCGGGAACGCAACAGGCGTGAAGGTGTACAAACAAGGGATTGAGGGTTATACACTGGGAGACTATTCATCCAGCTCGGCAGCAGGTAACCTGAGAGCGGCCAACTATGAACCACTCGAGAATGGAACCGATTATACAATCACGGTTAACTATGGTGGAGATAAAGGAAAGAATCTGGTTTGCTCCTATACAGACGGACGTAATACCAGCAAGGTTCTGGATTACAAGCTGGAAGCTTACAACCGGGAAGTATTCCACTCTGTTACGAAGGACACAGGGCATGTGTATGTGAAACTGGTGAATGCAGATGGTGTAGATAAATCAACCCGGATTTGCCTTCAGGATCTGAAGGTGGATGCTTCAGCCAGACTGATCACACTTACTGGAGAGGATCATTTGGTGCATATTCCGAATGTGAATCAGAAGCATGATGAGAAAGTGGTTCCCCAAGAACAGGAGATCACACTATCCGATACATCGGTGGTCGTTAACTTAACAGCTCATTCAGTGAATGTATTGGTGATGGATATTCTGAATTAAAATCATATTGTGAACAAGAGACCGCGTTTATCGCGGTTTTTTGGCGTTCCAGGGAAGAGGGTCAACAAAAGATACCCAAAGTAAATAGCCCACACTATTGCGGTGATCTGGCTGCTCCTATAATAAATGTTGAAGGAGGAGTCAGCTTATGCGTTCCAACTACAAACAATTTATCCGAAACGTTCCGCTTCATCTCATGATTCTGCCTGGCCTGCTCATTATTATTGTATTCGGTTACATTCCGATGGCGGGGCTCTCTATTGCCTTTCAGAATTTCTCTCCCATTGCCGGATTCAAAAATATGAATTGGGTGGGTTTGGACAATTTCAGGTATCTGTTCGATCTGCCGGGGTTCTCGCAGGTTGTATGGAATACGGTATTTATATCAACGATGAAAATTGTGTCCGGTTTGGTGATCCCGGTGCTTGTAGCCTTATTGCTCAATGAGGTTCGCAAGACAGGATTTAAACGAACGATTCAGACTGTGATCTATATGCCTCACTTTTTCTCCTGGGTTATTCTGGCGGGAATCATCGTGGATGTGTTATCTCCAAGCACCGGGATCGTTAATATGTTGTTGAAAGCCGTGGGTATTGACCCGATTCAATTCCTGGCCAGTAACGAGTGGTTCCCTTACATACTTGTCATAACAGACCAATGGAAAGAGTTCGGATTCGGGACCATTATCTATCTGGCTGCCCTCACGAATATTGATAAATCTCTGTATGAGGCCTCTGTTATGGATGGTGCAGGAAGATGGAAACAGACATGGCATATTACACTGCCAGGCATTCGCCCGATCGTGATTTTGATGGTAACGCTTAGTCTGGGAAATGTACTTAATGGTGGCTTTGACCAAGTGTTCAACCTCTATAACCCATTGGTATATGAATCAGGAGATATTCTGGATACGATGATCTACCGGATCGGATTGCAGGATGCACAGTATTCCGTATCGACAGCGTTGGGTCTGATCAAATCTGTCGTGTCTTTCATTTTTATCGGACTTGGTTATTTCTTGGCCTATCGGTTCGCGAATTATCGGATATTCTAGAAAGGAGGCAGAGTCATGCACCATGCTTCAAGAGCCTATCGGTGGTTCCTAGGGTTTAACTACGTCATCCTGACGATTCTTGCCTTGTTGTGCCTGTTCCCGATTGTGAATATATTAGCGATTTCATTTAGTTCGAGTGATGCGGTCAAAGCGGGCAGCGTCACATTCTGGCCTGTGGATTTTACGTTGTCCTCCTATCAATACATTCTGGAAAATCAGCAATTCCTGAACTCATTTGGCACAAGCCTTCTTCGTGTAGTTCTGGGGGTTACGACCAATCTGATCTTTACCATTCTCGTAGCTTATCCGCTCTCCAAAGAGGCTGCCAAATTCCGTTCAAGAACGTTCTATGCCTGGATATTCGTATTCACCATGTTATTCAGTGGAGGATTGATTCCGGGTTATCTGGTGGTTAAGGAAGCGGGGCTGCTGGATTCCATCTGGGCTTTGATTCTGCCAGGCGCTGTTCCGATCTTTAATGTACTTTTAATGCTTAATTTCTTCCGGGGATTACCGAAGGAACTTGAAGAAGCTTCCTGGATGGATGGGGCAGGACATTTCCGCACCCTATGCAGCATTTATCTTCCGATCTCTCTGCCAAGTATCGCGACCATTACGTTGTTCGCCATGGTGGGTCACTGGAATGCCTGGTTCGATGGCATGATCTACATGAAGAGTCCGGAAGGTTATCCGCTGGCCACATATCTTCAGTCCATGTTACAGCAGGTGACGATGATTCAGAGCGAGATGATGACGCTGGAGGATGCGACGCTCTTAAGTCAGGTATCGGATAGAACCACTCAAGCTTCCCAGATCTTTTTGTCCGTTATTCCGATCCTGCTTGTGTATCCGTTCCTGCAACGGTATTTCGTTCATGGGCTTGTCGTTGGAAGTGTAAAGGGATAAGATCGGTAGGAGGAAAACCGATCGATGGAAGGAGCCGATTTCTGGCTCCTTTTTTGCTATTGAGGAGAGAGCGTGAGGAGAGGAGGAGGGGAATATTGCGAATCATCCGGGGGAGATGGAGAGAGTCATCCATTGTTGTCAAACTGATGATTGCTTTTGTACTGGTCATTCTACCCTTGTATGGGATAAGCATTATGATTACGCAACTTAGCTCCAAACAAATGCAGACGGAGGTGGAGAAGGCACATGAGTCCAAATTGTACTTCTACCATAATCATCTGCAATTCGAATTGGAACGAATGAGTGCGCTGGTTACCGAGTTTTCATTTGATGAAACCATGTCCACGCTAAGTACACGAGCCGCGATTATGAGCAGGTATGAAGTCATGTCCAGTCTGAACAATATCCACAATAAGCTGGGTCAGATCATGGTGACAAGTCCCTACATTAGTGATGTGGTGTACTATGTTCCTGCTCTGCACAAACGGGTCAGTGCTGCGGACGGGATTCGGGACGTAGAGGATAACGAGTGGCAGAATCTGCTCGCCACGATGGGGAATCTAAATGGCGAATTATCACATTTCAATAACGATCTCTATTTCCTGAAAAGTAATCCATATAACATGAACCATGAGGAACCACCCAATTTCATATTAGGGATACGCTTGTCTGCTGAAGAACTGAAACATCGTTTGCAGCAGCTATCGGAAACGGGCGAAAGTGAGATTACACTGAGTTTTGGTGAACAGCAACATGTAGTGATCTCTTCTTCCGAGCAGCCAGCACCTGTTAAACCGATTCGAAAAGTTTCGCCAGAACCGTCCGAGTCCATGCAAGTTACGAAGTTTCAATCCGATCCATATCTCTATTATTCGTTACATGATAAGGATCACTCGTTCACGCTGACAGCCACTATACCGCAAGATGTGCTGAGGGCACCGCTGGAACAATACAACGTATGGTTATGGATGGTGACCTTCATGTCGGTTGTGATCATTGTTGTCTTCTCGTTTTCAATCTACAGATCGATTCACCAACCGCTAGCGGTGCTCATTCGAGGATTCAGGATGGCAGAGCAGGGCCAGACAAGCGTACATATTCCTTCATCCAGAAGGGATGAATTCGGCTATTTGTACTCTCGATTCAACCATATGATAGAGCGCTTACATATTTTGATCGATGAGAATTATGTTGCACGGATTCGAACAAGTGAAGCGGAACTCAAACATCTACAATCTCAGATTCAACCTCACTTTTTATACAACAGTCTGTTCAGTATCAAGCAGATGGCAGAGGTGGAGAATGTGGAGCTCATTCAGGAATTCACCGACTATCTGGGTCAATATTTCAAGTACATGTCTCGGGATTCTCATACAGAGGTGTCATTGGGGGCTGAAATTGACCATGCGCTGGTCTATGCATCCATTCAGAAAATACGGTTTGGTTCGAGGATTCAATTGGAATTGAAGGATCTGGATGCGAGGTACAAAATGATTTCGATTCCCAGAGTTATTATCCAGCCGATCGTGGAAAATGTGTTTGAGCATGCACTCGCCAAACGTAGCCAGGGAGGAATTCTACAGCTTTCGTACCAACAGGATCAGGACAATCTGTCCATTTGTATTGAGGATGATGGGGATCAGTTAACCGACGAAACATTGAATTACCTGCAATCTGCCTTTGAGGAAATAGAGCGGATACATGAAAACGAAGAGATAACCGGGCTCTTGAATGTGAATCAGCGATTAAGAATCAAATTCGGGGCTGCCTATGGTCTTGCAGCGCTGCGAAGTGAGCTCGGTGGGTTGTGCATTATAGTGAAGATTCCATGGAAAGGGGAGTAGCGTTATGCAGCGGATGCTTATTGTAGATGATGAACCTGTTATTTTGGATGGACTGTATGCTTTCTTTCAAAAGGCAAACTTTCAGAATATGGAGATTATTAAAGCATACTCTGCCTTTGAAGCCATCGATTGGCTGAACTCGGTCAAGATTGATATTGTACTCAGTGATATCTGTATGCCTGGCATGGATGGCATGCAGTTGATTGAGCAGATTATGGACCGGTGGCCACGATGCAAAGTTCTCTTGCTGACAGGTCATAACGAATTCGATTATGCACATCAAGCCATTCGAAATCCGTGTGTTGTTGATTACCTGTTAAAGACAGAGGGCATGAATCATATTCGGGTTGCAGTAGAACGGGCATTAACACAGATCTCGGAAGAGAATGATTTTCGCTACCAAGCTGCCTGGTTTCGCAGTAAATTACCTAGAGCGTTGCCCCAGTTACAGCGTCAATTGCTGCTGGATGTGCTTAAGCGAACGGATAGACATGATATTGTTTCACTTCAAGAAGAGCTGGATGCTGTGCAGTTACCTTTCGAATCCGATCAACTCGTTATTCCTGTGATTATACGGGTAGAGGAGTGGAACAACTATCAATCTCAGGCGGATCGCAGTCTCATCCGCTATGCCGTTGCCAATGTTGCGGAGGAGCTGCTGCAAGACAAGGCTAAGGTGAGGGCGATTGATCTGGACACTCAGGTCATCGCGTGTTTTATTCAATCGCAAGAGACATATCCGTCACACGTATCTGATACACAAGGGGAACGAGGGAGTCAGCTGGATAACTGCCTTCGTTTTGTCTATGGCACTTTGGAGTCTGTGCAGCAATCCTGTGCGGACTGCTTGAACCTTTCTGTATCCATCATGGTCAGCGAGCAGGCGGTAGAATGGAGCAGGGTTAATCAGGCAATCGGGCAGTTACGCCTGTCGATTCATGAGAGTCCCGGGCTTGGGATGGAGAAGCTGCTGCGTGTAAATATCCAGGATGAATTGCCCGACACCCCTAGCATTATGAATCAACAGGGTGTGGTAACACTGCATCTGGATCAGATCAAACAGCGAATAACCGCCGGGGATCGGGAATGGATGGAGCCTTTCCATAAATGGACCGAGGCTGCAAAAGAAGGGCTTCAAGATCCGTTCTTTCGCATGAAAACGTATACGGGTGCAGCTAGTGTACTCATTGAAGTCCTGCATGAACTGGGGTTATATGAATCGGCAATGGAAGAAATATCGCTGTCTCGAATGTTACATTTTGATATTCATACCGCATGGACCGATCTGGTCATTTTTTATCAATCGGCATACGAATGGATGATCTCCAAACGAAGCGATGCCCGCCTGAATGACCAATCACAGATTCTAATTACGATCCATCATTATATCAAGCACCATCTGGAGGATGACCTCTCACTCACACGGATCGCACAGGAAGTTTCTCTTAACCCTTCTTATCTGTCCCGTTGGTACAAACGAATTACAGGCAAAGGCATATCTGACTACATCCATGACCGCAGAGTGGAGCGAAGCAAAGAGTTGCTTCTGGGTTCTTCCTGCAAGATGCATGAAATATCCGCGAAAGTTGGATTTAGTGATCAGCATTATTTTTATCGTTTCTTCAAAAAAGCAACAGGCTGCACCCCTCAAGAGTATCGGGATCAGAAAAGTTAAATGATATCTCAAATGGTAAATCAAAGATACCAGATGTCAACGGGATACACTCGAAGTGATAGCGCTTTCTTTATAAAATGAAATTATACCTCACGGGAGGAGAAAAAAGGGGGATTCGCATGAATATATCATTCAAGAAGTTCTCATTATTAACATTAACCATGGTACTGGCCACCACGCTTGCTGCCTGTTCATCCGGTGCGGGAAGTGCCGAGAATGAAGCTAAGCCGAACGTGCAGCAGGATGCGGGAGGATCACTTACGAAATATGACCCACCCATTAAATTGACTTCCACCATGAATGAAACGGGGAAAGAATCGCTTGCCCAAGGAGATACACACGCCAATAACATTTGGACCAGAGGGTACAAGGATGAACTTGGTATTGATGTAACGTACGAATGGATTGTTCCAGATGCCAATTATAACGATAAGATGAATGTCACGCTGGCGAGTGGTGATCTGCCGGATGTACTGAAAGTGAGTGCTGTTCAATTCGAACAACTGCATGAAGCGGGAATGCTGGAGGATCTGACCGATGTATATGACAAGTATGCATCCGAACTGGTGAAGGAGTTCATGTCTGCTGAAGATGGAACAGGTCTGAAGCCGGTAACGAAGGATGGAAAAATATACGCCATGGTGAGTTTCCCAGGCTCGCTGGATTCCTCGGATATGATCTGGATTCGTCAGGATTGGTTAAAAAAGGTTGGTCTTGAAGCGCCCAAATCCATGCAGGATGTCATCCAGATTGCGGAAGCCTTTACCTTCGAAGATCCAGACGGAAATGGCAAAGATGATACGTATGGCATTGCCTTGAACAAGGATTTGCCTATCAATGCGTTCTTGCTCGGCTATCATGGTTATCTCGAAACCTGGATTAAGGATGCTTCAGGTCAAGTCGTGAACGGAACGATCCAAGCGGAAGTGAAAGAAGGATTGCGTGAGCTTCAGACTCTGTATCAGAAGGGTGTGCTTGATCCCGAATTTGGCGTGAAGGATTTTGCTAAAATGATGGAGGATGTGAATGCAGGCAAATCAGGCATGTTTTTCCTGCCACAATGGGCTCCTTTTCAGGTTAGCAGCATGATTAAAAAAGACAAAAACATCGACTGGATGGCTTACCCGGTTCAATCAATTGATGATCAACCAGCCAAAACACAGAATCATCTTAGTCTGGGCGGTATATTTGCCGTTCGTAAAGGCTACGAGCACCCGGAAGCGCTAATCAAGTTGCTCAATTTCCAGGCTGAAAAAATGTTCGGTGAGTCTGCCAAGGAAGAACGGGCTGCTTATTTGAATGGACTGACAGGTCTTGGTTTTCATAATGCAACGGTCTCCAACCTGCCAGCCAACAAAAATGTGAAGGCACAGGATGAAGTAGAGCAGGCGCTCAAAACAGGAGATACATCCGGATTGGAACTTGAAGCGAAGCTGTTCTATGACGATATTATGGATTATCGAAATGGGAATCTCGACAAGTGGCATATGGAGCGTATCTTTGGCCCAGAGAGTTCACAAGGTGTGATTAAATTTTATCGAGATAATGACCTCATTGTCATGAATGAATTCATCTATGCACCGACGAGAACAATGAATACGAAGCAAGCTACACTGGATAAACTGAGAGCCGAGACATTTCTGAAAATCATCTATGGTAACTTGTCGATTGACGAGTTTGATAATTTCGTAGCCAATTGGAAGAAACTTGGCGGGGATCAGATCACACAAGAAGTGAATGATACCATCGCAGCTAACCAATAGAAGATTGATTATATAATCCAAGAATGAAAAATGAAAAAATGGTGCGCTCTCTAAAGGGAGGCACCATTTTTTGATGCTGATCATTTGCGTTTCAATAACAGAACTCCGCTGATTTCTGACGTTTTGTAGCGGTATACCACTTTGAATCCAATATCATTGTCCAGCAAGCAGTTCAGTGCATTGATCAACCGTGCACCAGGAACCAGTGTGAATGTACATGGAGACGTATTACCAATTACACGTACACTTTGGATTCTGCGCGCAGAACCGGGAATGAGCGGATTTCTAGACCAATAGATTAATACCAGATCCGGTTGTGGAACAGCATTGACACGAGCCATACTAATCATCTCTTTTCTATTAAAGGTTCTTAATAGTAGATGAAAAGTAGAGGAAAGGGTGTTAGACGGAAGACATGATGTTTAATAAATAGACTCTACTTATTCGTTGAGTGCTGTTTGGAGGGCAACTTGTCCCCTAGTGTTCCCTTGCCGTTGTTTTTATTGTGACGCGCTTTTTCGGCATTTTCGTTAACTTTCTTCACAAAATCTTGAGTACTTTCCATTTTAAATTACAACTCCTTCCACAAGCAAAATGTGTATTCCCGATTGTTAATATAACCTCTTGAAAGTGATTTTATTTTGGTGGCATGGCTAAATTTAATTTTGATTCCACATTCCTAGGTCAGTTGGGACATACTGGACATGGGAAGTTCATGCGTCTAAACTAGATAGACCAGACACACTAAGAAGGGATGCGCCGATCCAAACCATGTTGCAGAAATTCGGGTTTACACAATATGAAAGTCAGGTATACGAGGCTATATTTGCCCAGGATGAACCGCTTGATGCCACATCGATTGTTAATTACTCCAACGTTCCCAAAGCCAAAATCTATGAAGTACTTAATCGCCTGATCGACAAGGGAACGGTGCTGACAACGATGGATGGGAAGAAAAAACTATATATGGCTGTGGATCTTCAGTCTATAATTCATAAGATTAAAGCTGATTTTGAGAAAGATATTGAGGAATTGAAGAGTTACAAAATCAAACGTACATTCACCGATGAACATATCTGGACGTTAAAAGATGAGTCATCCATCGCGTCGAATATAGAACAGCTTATCGAAGAAGCAGATTCATCGATTCTTTTTCTGGCGTGGAATGAGCGAATGGAGAAATATCGTGAACTGCTGGAGCAGAAGGAAAAGCAGGGCGTGTACGTTGAAGTGCTTGCCGTTGGGGGAATGGAGACATCCTTAAACCGGATATACTCGTTGATTCCATTGCTTGATGCGCCAGAACCTTCACAGCTGCTTATTGTGGATCATGCGTATTTGCTGTTTGCTGGTGTAGAGCACGATTCATGGCGAGCGATCAAGACGATGTCCAAACCGATTGTCAAAGCGATGACTGATTATTTCTACCATGATGTTGCGCTTACTCAAATTACTAAAAAATACGGTGACCAACTGTTACAGGATGCTGAAATCGAGAAACTGCTCACCAGATTAATCTATTAAAACTATTCTCTTGGAGGATAGTTTTTTTGTTATATCTTTGTTTGAAAACAATCATGAAAATAGCTATTGAAACTTTCATTCTTATGGGTTACTATCGTAGTTGTAACTTTTAGAGGAGGATTCAAAAAATGAATAAGAAAGTATATGTGCTTGCTATCGCAGCATTTGTGGTCGGAACGGTTGAACTGATCTTGGGCGGAATTCTGGACCTGATTGCTACGGATCTTCATCTTTCCCTGGCGAAAGCCGGGTATTTAATCTCTATTTTCTCACTTGTCTATGCGTTGTCTGCACCGATTTTATTAAATATGACGGCCAGATTCGAGCGTAAAAAGGTATATATGTGTACGCTGTTTGTTTTTCTGATCAGTAATCTGATCTCTGCATTTAGTTCCAGTTTTTATATGCTGATGGCGGGCAGAGCACTCGGAGCTGCAACGGGTTCACTTATTTTTGTGCTCTCCCTGACCCTTGCAGCTCGCATTGTGGAACCACAATATAAAGGACGCGCCGTGGGGATCATTACTATGGGAGGTAGTGCATCACTTATCCTGGGTGTACCTCTTGGAATCTTTGTAGGTAACCTGGCAGGCTGGCGTGAGGTGTTTATGTTGATCGCTATTCTGACCGCAGTGGTTATGGTGGCCATCTGGATTGCGATGGACCGTGTGCAGCCTATTCCTGCAGTATCCCTGAAGAAACAGCTTACGGCTCTGTGGAATCCAAAAATGTTGGCAATCCATGCTACGACTTTGCTTGTGCTTGCGGGTCATTTGACTTTATATGCGTATTTCACGCCATTCTTGCAAGAAACGCTGGGTGCCAGCGCAACGATGGTTACCTTTATCTATATGATGTTTGGGATCGCCGCTGTTGCAGGTGGAGGCATAGGTGGCATGTTATCCGATCGTCTGCATCCTGCTAAAGCCATTATCATTGTGCTGATTCCCTTTATCGTGAGTATGGCTGTCATTCCGTTCAGTGTGGGTTTGCCTTTGATCGCCTTCTTGCTGTTGTTAAGCATCTGGAGTGCACTGAGTTGGACCGTTACGCCTGTGCAGAATAGTCTCATTATCAAAACTTCGCCGGAAACAGCCGAAACGCTAATCAGCACCAACTCAGGTATTGCACATGCAGGTATTGCACTGGGTACCTATATCGGCGGCATGGTGATCGATCATTCATCGATTCTGAACACCGGATGGGTTGGTTCTTTTCTGATTCTGCTTGGTTTGGTGACTGCCATCTATGCCATTAGCGTTAAGGAAAAAACCGTTCAGGCGGTTGCTTAGAATAAAGAAATTAGACAAAAAGCTTGAACCTCTGCATTCCCATAGTCTAATGGGTGTAGAGGTTTTTTTGCTGTTTCGCTAGAGTACGCGTCAGTAGAATAAACCATTTTCATATCGAGCAAAACTTGCTTTATTCATACTAATCTATATAATTAAAAGAGTTTTTAAAAGTATTATTTAATGTTGAATTACATGATGTGTATTGAGGGAGCGATGATCATGACTACGAAGACGGAAAAACAAAAAATGCTGGATGGCGAGCTGTACATGGCTTCGGATCTTCAATTGTCTGAGGACAGAGAGTATGCAAGGAAAATGACGCGAATGTTCAATCAAACGACGGAAACGGACGGTGAGCTTCGCACCAAGTTATTGAAGGAACTGTTGGGATCTACAGGTGAACACCTGGGCATGGAACCTAATATTCATGTGGATTATGGATATAACATTCATGTAGGCAATCATTTTTATACCAATTTTAACTGTACGATATTAGATGTGTGTGAAGTTCGTATTGGAGACCATTGCTTAATGGGACCAGATGTACATATCTATACGGCTACTCATCCACTCCATCCGCATGAACGCAATACGGGTGCAGAATATGGCAAGCCAGTCACGATTGGCAATAATGTATGGATTGGTGGCAGAGCCGTTATTAATCCAGGGGTTATCATTGGAGACAACGTGGTCATTGCTTCCGGGTCTGTGGTTACAAAGGATGTTCCCGATAATATGATCGTTGGCGGCAATCCTGCTAGAATCATTAGAGAGATAGAGCTTTAAATTATTTTAGATAGAAGATGGGAAGTGCTTACGAAATGATGACTGAAAAAGAAAAATCTCAATTGGGGCTCTTGTATAACGCCAATTATGATCAAGAGTTAATTGAAGAGCGTTTACATGCCAAAGGACTTTGTTACGATTATAACCAGCTTCATCCAGCCAAGATCAATGAAAGAGAAGCGTTAATCAAGAAACTGCTGGGGAAAACGATGGATCGTTTCCTGATTGAACAGCCATTTGTATGTGATTACGGCTATAATATTGAAATTGGTGAGAACTTCTACAGCAATCATAATATTGTCATGCTGGATGGAGGAAAAATCAGTTTTGGAGATAACGTTTTTGTTGCTCCTAATTGCGGATTTTATACAGCAGGCCACCCTTATGATGTTGAGCAGCGCAATGAAGGTCTGGAGATCGTTGGACCCATCACGGTGGGCAATAATGTGTGGATCGGTGGCGGTGTGACAGTTCTTGCCGGTGTGACGATTGGAGATAATACGATCATCGGCGCAGGCAGCGTAGTGACCAAGAGTATACCGTCTGGTGTGATTGCTGCGGGTAATCCTTGCAGGGTCCTTCGCAAGATAACAGAACAAGAAAAACAAAGTACAGCAGGGATCTAGTGAAGAACACATAGTGAACAATGTGATAGTGCTAATGAGAATGCCCGATGTGTATCATCGGGTGTTTCTTTTTGAAAAAATAAAATCCCCCAGACAGAAAACATGCCAAGGTATCGTATAACCGACACTCTTTCATGTGATATGTCTGGGGGATAGAAGAATGTATCTGTTACATTTGCTTAAAGAACCTTAACGTTGCAAACTTTTCCCGTTACTGCTGATCACTTCTTTGTACCAATGGAAGGATTTCTTGCGATAACGTTCGAGTGTTCCTGATCCATCGTCATGACGATCCACATAGATATAGCCATAACGTTTTTTCAACTGGGCAGAAGACGCACTGACAACATCAATACAACCCCATGATGTATAACCCATAACTTCAACGCCATCTTCAATAGCTTCACCAACTTGAACCAGATGATCATTCAGATACTGGATTCGGTAGTCATCTTCAACTGTTTTCTCGCCGTCAGCACCCGTGATCAACTCATCAACAGCACCAAGACCATTTTCTACAATAAACAGTGGTTTTTGATAGCGGTCATAGAACATGTTAAGCACATAACGCAATCCTTGCGGGTCAATCTGCCATCCCCATTCACTTGCTGGCAGATAAGGGTTAGGTACACCCCCAAGAAGGTTACCTTCACCTGCGATTTGTTTCTCCGGGTCTGCTGTCTGACAGATACTCATGTAATAACTGAAAGAGATAAAGTCTACCGTATTCAGCAACATTTCCTCGTCGCCAGCTTCCATCTGAATCTCGATTCCATTTTCACGGAAGTAACGTTTCATATAACCAGGGTAACGACCTCTTACGTGTACATCACCGAAGAAATAGTTGCTGTGTTCGAATTCCATGACTTTGATCATATCGTCTGGATTCGGTGTCAGCGGGTAGGTAGGCATACTGAGCATCATACACCCAATCTGTGCCGTAGGAATAATCTCATGACAGAGCTTCACAGCGGAAGCACTGGCTACAAACTCATGATGGATCGCTTGATACAGATCTTGCTTGCTAAGCTTCTCCTTCGGCGTATAGATGCCACCGCTCATGAAGGGTGCTTCAAGAATCGAATTGATTTCGTTAAAGGTAAGCCAGTATTTTACTTTGTTTTTGTAACGGTTAAATACGGAAGTTACATAGCGCTCATAGAATCCAACCATTTTTCGGTTAACCCAGCCGTCGTATTCTTTGGACAAGTGAAGAGGTGTCTCATAGTGGGATAGCGTAACCAGTGGTTCGATCCCGTATTTGTGACACTCGTCAAACAGATCATCGTAGAATTGCAGACCTTCTTCATTTGGTTCCAGCTCGTCCCCTTTTGGGAAAATCCGGGACCAGGCGATGGAAGTACGGAATACCTTGAAGCCCATCTCGGCAAACAGTTTCACATCTTCCTTGTAGCGATGATACAGATCGATACCGATCAGTTTCATGTTATCTTCGGTTGGTTCTTCCGTGATTGGTCCCATGATACCTTTGGGAGCTACATCCTGAGTAGATAATCCTTTGCCGCCTTGATTGTATGCACCTTCAGCCTGATTGGCTGCAATTGCGCCACCCCATAGGAAATTTTCCGGGAATTGATAAGTATGATTTTGAGAGTTACTCATGTGTATCGCTCCATTCATCAAATTATATTAAGATGATTCATATATGACATAAAAAAAGCTTAAACGTTGTAACGGGTTACACGTCAAGTTTTACTTTTGACCCCAAATTAAGGCATACTATTATTCTAAATAAGTTCAACTAAAATTTACACGAAAACGGAGAGGACAGAAATAACCAGAAGAAGCGAAGCGGTCGCCTGAAAGCTTTCTGAAAGAAAGCTACATCGGAAGCATACGCTATCCCCGGATTTTCCCGTTTAGATATGGGAATCAAAAAATCTGGGGATAACAGCGATCGGAAGGTTGTTCTGTCATCGAAGTGCCAGTGTAAATAATCTTAGTTGAACTTATATAGTTCGTTAGCAAGAAGGGAGCCTCCGATGTCCAAGTTTGATGAAATTATGAAGCGGTCCGGTTACTCAAAAGCGACGGTGTCACGAGTGATTAATCATTCTCCGCATGTTAGTGATGAAGCAAGACAGATCATAACGGATATTATGAAACAGTTGAATTATATTCCCAACCGAAATGCGATATCGTTATCTACAGGACAGACAAAGCAGATTGGAATTGTGACCTCTACCACAGGTGAGATCATTCTTACATTCATGAATCAATTCATTGATACAGCCATGGATTTTGGGTTTCAGACGATTATCTATACATCCCGTGGAGATCCGGAGATTGAATTACAGGCGTTCGAAGATCTGCGCAGTAAACGAGTCGATGGGCTAGTTATTATTGCTTGTGTTAATGATCCTCGGAAATTAAAGGCTTATATGGAGTATGGGCCCATTGTCTCCTGGCAGCGAATGGGGAATGACGAGATTCCGTCTGTTGCTATGGATCAGGCAGAGGGGTATAAGTTAGCTCTGGAGCATCTGGTTTCGAGAGGATACACCCGAATTGCAAATGTATTTGGAAGGGCTGAAAGTTTGAATACCCAGAGCCGCCGTGAAGCCTATGAATCTTTCATGAAGAGCAGAGGGTTGCATGTGTGGACTGAAGCATATCAATATTCCGTATTTAGCTCCTCCGATGGCGAAGAAGCAATGCGAAGAATGGCTGAGGGGCCAGAACTTCCACAAGCCGTATTATGTTCGAATGATTATGCAGCCATCGGCATTCTCAGTGAAGCACGTAGACGGAATATTCAGGTACCGGAACAACTCGCCATTGTGGGGTTTGATGATATCGAACTTTCCCGTGTTCTTGGAATCACGACCATACACAATCCGATTGCGGAGCAAGCTACCCAGGCTTTCCATCAATTGTGGGCCGTATTGGGTAAAATGGAGTTACAGACCGAACAGCTGACATACCAGTTGATTGAGCGTGAGACGACTTGAATCCATAAGACTGATGTTGGAATCTGATTTTATGGATTCAATAATTATTCAAATTTGAAGCATCTTCAAATCGGAGTCATACGTTATACTGAATATGAGCTTCAGAACGACATATTTGTACAGAGATGTGGCGTGAGGTTTTTGTATCATGTTACAAGTTACATATTTCACAAACGATTAGCGGGAAAGGTGAGAATGGACTTTATGAAAACAGTGACAGGCCGATTCAGAATTGCGGGCATATGGGAGGGCGTATCCTTACTTCTGTTGATTTTTATTGCTATGCCTCTGAAATATTTTGCAGATATCTCTTCCGCTGTAGCCGTAATGGGCATGATTCATGGTATTTTATTTCCTTTGTATCTTATTGCACTAGTGCATTTGGCTCTGGTCAAAAAGTGGAAGATAACACGCTGGCTGATGGGTGGACTCGCCGGTCTACTGCCGTTTGGAACTTTTGTATTCGAATCTTATCTTCGGAAGAGAGATTGGAAATAAAAATCAATAAGAATAAATGAAAGCAGGCGACTAATTCAGATGTTATCCGAATTGTCGCCTATTACTTTCTGTACAAGTTCTACTTTACTGTACCTTGCTGACGATCGGACAATAAGCTGACTCCAATATCGCCTGAGGCATTCGACACAGGTGTATACGCCGAGAAGGATGTCACAACAACCAGGGTAGCGAACAGAAATAAGAATGATTTTTTCATACCATAACCTCTTTCATATGGGGATATATTCCATTTGATTCTAACGCACATAGGCTATACTTGAAAAGAAAAAGTTTAAATGAGCAAGCTATTGAATGATCGAAAGGGTTGAGTTTCTATGAAAGATATTCATGAGTTAACATCCATAGAAATGGTTGAAGAAGTTATTCAACAACATGAATTGGTTTTCTTGTATGTATCTCGTCCAGAGTGCAGTGTATGTCACGCTTTACTCCCCAAGATCAGGGCGTTGCTGGAACCTTATCCATCAATATACCTCGGTCACATTAATGCTAACGACGTGGAAGAAGTTGCATCCAAGTTTCTTATTTTTACCGTTCCAACAATGATCATGCTTGTGGAGCAGAAGGAATATATTCGAGCGGATCGTTTTGTTCGCTTGGAACGTCTGGAAGAGCAGCTGCAACAGATCCACTCCATGTATAAACAGGATGGGGAATAGAAAGCTAAAGCTTCATGAACGGCGGCTCATACATGAGCCGTTTTTTGCGCCCGAAGTGGCCTATAGCTATGAATAAAGTACATGATGCCTGAACTCGCAAATTAAAGTGTTGCCATGAAAACGGTTTTATGATAATTTAAATATTATAAAAACGTTTTTATAGTAAAGGAACAAAACTTATGGCAAAGATAACGATTAAAGATGTAGCAAGGGAAGCGGGCGTATCCATATCTACGGTCTCCAACGCCTTGAATGGTGTGGATGTCTTGAACCCGGAGACAAAATCACATGTTCTTAAGGTGGCAGAACGTTTAAATTATGTGCCCAATCTGAATGGCAAGCTGTTGAAGTCCGGTCAAACCAAAATGCTCGGTTTTTTCACTACAAGTGTATCGGGTCCGTATTTCTATAAGCTGGTTGAGTCAATGTCTCGCGAATGTGATCGTCTTGGGTATGGTTTGAATGTATTTGTGACCAAGGATAAACACGTTATTATGAGTAATATTTTGGGTCGGCGGGTGGATGGTGTCATTATCTACGAAGAGCTTCGGATCGATGAGCAAGATATTATCGCCATGGAGAAAGACAAGATCAAGGCGGTTTTTCTGGATCGGGTCTATCAGAGTGATACGATGGGAAGTGTCATTTTTGACTCGTATGTGGCTGCTTATGAAGCAACCAAGTATTTAATTGGGCTGGGGCACAAGAAAATTGCTTATATTTCGGGCGTGGACACGATGTTTGACAGTGTGCAGCGTAGAGACGGCTATCTGGCTGCCTTGCATGAATACCAGCTTCCAATCAATGAAGATTACATTATACAAGGGTATTTTGAGGAGGAGAGCACGTATAGTGCGATAAAATCTTTTCTTCACTTACACCCGGGCAAGCGGCCTGATGCATTTCTTGCAGGGAATGACTTGAGTGCAATTGGCTGTATGCATGCGTTGAAGTCTGAGGGCTTTGAAGTGCCTCAAGATGTTAGTGTCGTGGGTTTTGACGATATTGATATCGCACAGTATTTTTCTCCACCGCTTACAACGGTAAGAAATCAAATTGCAAGACAGGGTATCCTGGCAATCAATCAACTGGTGGGTATGATTAAGGAGAAAGAACAAGGGGCTGCGCAAAAATTGGCGGGTGAGCTGGTGGTTAGAGGTTCAAGCCATGTGAAGATCGACCGGAAAGACTACCGTACATAAATTGACTCAGCTTCTTCTCCGGTCTTTTTTTACATAAATAAAAACAAAGGGGTTTTTTATGTCGAAAAATAAAAACGTTTTTATAAACATGTATGCATGATGGAGGGGAGTAAAAAAACGTGGATAAATTAGCCGTAGAGACATCAACCGGTAAAAATGCGATCAGTCCCAATGGGAAGAAACCCATCGGACAACGGATTAAAGAATTCATAGTCGATTATCGGAGACAATGGGAGATTCAATCGATGATTATCCCGGGCATTATCTTTATGATTATTTTCTGTTATATCCCGATTTACGGTTTAACGATTGCCTTCAAAAATTACACGGTCATTGATACGTTGGCCACCGCTCCTTGGGTAGGGCTGGATAATTTCAGAATCATTTTATCAGACAAATACTTCTGGGATGCAGTTGTGAATACGCTGGGGATTAGTTTTTTGAAATTAGGTATCGGGTTTGTCATTCCGATCATTCTCGCGATCATGATCTACGAGTTAAACAGCGGACGCTTCAAGAAGTTTGTGCAAACGGTTTCATATTTACCTCACTTTTTGTCCTGGATCGTACTTGGGGGAATGCTGATCACCTGGTTTTCAACAACGGGGTTATTTAATCAGTTGTTACTTAGCCTGGGAGTGATCTCGCAACCGCAGAACATCTTGCTGGATGCAGGCAAGTACTGGTGGATTGCTACGTTATCGGATATTTGGAAAGAAGCAGGTTGGGGAACGATTCTGTATCTGGCGATCATGGCAAAGATTGACCCAACGTATTATGAAGCTGCCAAAATTGATGGTGCAAGCCGTCTCAGACAGATCTGGAATATCACATTGCCCAACATGAAATCAATCATAAGCCTAAATCTGATTTTAACTGTAAGCGGTTTATTAGGGTCGAATCTGGATCAGACCTTGGTTCTCATGAACTCCCAGAACCGCGACAAAGCGGAAGTTATCAATTCATACGTCTATCGTATGGGGATGTCTCAGGGTGACTTTTCCTATGCAACGGCCGTTGGCTTGGGTGTCTCAATCATCTCTGTCATTCTGCTCGTCACGGCAAACAAAATCACAAGCAAATTAAACGATAATCAATCTGTGTTGTAGAAGGAGGCATCCCGCGTGAATGGAAAGGTGGCAAAAGAAGATCTCGATAGTCGGATCTTTGATACCTTAAACATGATTTTGTTAATCATCTGTACGGTCGTTATTCTGGTTCCGCTCTGGAATGTCATCATCTCTTCCTTTAGTTCAGGCAAAGCGTTGGCGGAAGGTGGGTTCATCTTCTGGTCACCGGAATTCTCGCTGGAGAATTACAGAGCTGTATTCAATGATCAGGGCATCTGGCAGGCATTTTTCATATCGGTGTCCAAAACAACGATCGGCGTTGTTACACATGTGTTCTTCTGTGCCATGGTTGGTTACGGTCTGAGCAAAAAGTACATAAGAGGCCGTAAATTATACGTTGCCATGGGTGTTATTACAATGTTCTTCTCAGGCGGTATGATCCCGACGTATCTGTTAATCAAATCACTTGGATTGTTAAACAGCTTCTGGGTGTACATTATTCCGGCGTTGTTCAGCTTCTATGATGTCGTGATTCTGATGAATTTCTTCCGGAATGTCCCGGATTCTCTGGAAGAGTCGGCCAAGATTGACGGCGCAGGGGATTGGCATATTTTCCTGAAAATCTTCATTCCACTCTCTATGCCTGCCATGGCGACAATTGCGCTATTTAATGGGGTGGGGCAATGGAACGACTTCATGACAACCAAGTTATACATTACTGATCAGTCACTGTATCCACTTCAGATGATGTTGTATGAGATTATCGTACAGTCACAGACACAATCCATGCAAAATGTCGGGGGTTCAGCTGTTATTGAAACAACGACCAAAGGCGTACAGTTAGCCACCATTGTCATTACAACACTCCCTATCGTGCTGATCTATCCCATCGTTCAGAGATACTTTATCTCGGGAATGATGCTTGGAGCAGTCAAGGAATAGGAGCAACAAATACCCCATTTTGAGGAGGAACAAAAATATGTTGAAGTTGAACAAGACATCAGGCAAAAAAGGGATTAAATTGCTCGCAACACTGCTCACAGCCGTACTTATGATTACAGGTTGCAGTGGTGGATCGGGTGGCTCCAGTGAAGGGAATTGGGTATCCATTGAAGATCGTTATACGGTTGACCCGGAAAAGCCAGCTTGGCAGTTGGATAAAAAGGAAGAGGCTACCGACCTGACATGGTACGTCAATGCGGACTGGTGGAACACCGATTTTGGCAAGGACATTGTTACCAAGAAAATCAAAGAGGATCTGAACATCAATATTAAATTCATCACAGGTGATGATACCAAGTTAAACACCTTTTTCGCCGGTGGAGATATGCCTGACTTGCTGACCGTATTTGACTCCAATTCTCCTGTGGTACAAAAAGCTGCAACCTGGGCGATGCCGCTGAACGATCTGGCGGAAAAATATGATCCTTACTTCAATAAGGTAGCGGCTGCCGATACATTGAACTGGTTCCAATTGGCGGATGGTAAAACCTATGGTTACCCGAACTATTCCAATACACAGGAGGATTATGATAGCGGTAACATTCCTGCCAAAACGGCATTTATCATTCGTAAAGATGTGTACGAAGCTTTGGGTAGTCCGGTCATTGGAACGCCAGAAGAATTCCAGAATGTGATGAAACGAATTAAGCAAGAGTTCCCTGCGCTGATTCCATTCGGCTTTAATGCCGTAGGAGAAGGAACGGGTTCACTCGGAGATACGTTGCAAGACTTCATTGGTGTTCCGCTTGAGAACGAGAATGGAGAATTCTATGATCGTAATCTGGATGAAGATTACCTCACGTGGTTGAAAACATTGAACACTGTGTATAGAGACGGCAATATCAGTGATGACAGTTTTGCCGATGATGGAACCGCTTTTGAGGAAAAAGTGAAGTCCGGTAAATATGCGACCATGCTGCTTGACGGTACACCTCAACAAGGAGGAAACCTGCAAATCTACATGAGTGCCAATCCAGGCAAAGAATATGTTGCTATCGATGGACCGCAGAGTACCAAAGGTAATGCACCAACATTGAATCAATCCGGAATAACCGGGTGGATGATCAATTTCATTTCCAAGGACTGTAAAGATCCGGCCAAGGCCATTCAGATATTCACATACTTGCTGAGTGAAGAAGGACAGACGCTTATGAATTACGGGATCGAAGGGGAAACCTACCAAACCAAAGCCGACGGTAGTGTAGAATTGCTGCCAGCAGTGAAAGACATGCAACTGAATAACGCAGATCAATTCAAAAAGGATTATCGGATGGGTGAGTTTATGTTCTTCGGTCATGACCGCCACAAAGCACTCAGTGCAGATGCTTTTCCGGAAGCGATTAAACAGATGCAGGAGTGGGGCAAAGGCAAGCTGAAACCACACTTTATTCTGGAGAATATTAGCCCGGATCAAGGTACACCTGAAGCTCGTGCGTTGTCAGCAATCAATACGAAGTGGAATACAACGCTGGTCAGTATGGTACGGTCCAAGGATGATGCCTCGTATGACAATGCACTGGCTTCTTACAAGTCATTTTTAGGTGAGAACCGTTGGGAAGAGATTGTGAAGGTACGCAGTGAAAAGATGAAATTGAACAAAGAGAAACTAGGCATTCAATAATAGAAATACAAAGGAGAATCCTATGACTACATTTAAAATGTACAAATCTACGGGTGAAGAAGATTTATTTGTATCTCTATCCCAAGAGCAATTGAAACCACTAGATGCTGATAAGGAGACAACGACCATCCATCTGGATGATCAGTTAACGTATCAGGAGATGGACGGATTTGGTGCTTCTTTTACCGATTCATCTGCCTATTTGATCAACCAAATCTTGAGTGAGGAGCAGCGGGAAGAGGTTATGACCCGGCTGTTCCATCCAGAGAAAGGTATTGGGCTCTCGGTCATCCGAAATCCGATGGGAGCTTCGGACTATGCGAGAACGATATACAGTTATAACGATATGCCAGAACAGAAGGTAGACCCGAAATTAACCCAATTCAGCATTGCACATGATGAAGAGGACGTTATTCCTTTAACGCAAAAGGCGTTGGCATTGAACCCTGAAATGAAACTGTTTGCTTCACCATGGAGTGCACCGGGATGGATGAAAACGAGCGGATCGATGATTACCGGACAGTTGAAGGTTGAATGGTATCCCGTTTATGCTGAATATTTCGTGAAATACATTCAAGCGTATGGCAAGCATGGATTACCGATCCATGCCATCACACCACAGAATGAGGCGCTCTATGAACCGGGACATTATCCTGGTATGTTGATGTCAGCCGAAGCTCAAGCAGATTTTATCAAAAACCATCTCAAACCAGCCTTTGTGCAAAACGATATTCAAACCAAAATTCTCTGTTACGATCACAACTGGGATCAACCGGACTATCCCCTGACTGTACTTGAACAAGCGGGAGAGGAAGTGGATGGCGTAGCCTGGCATTGGTACGGGGGCGATGCTTCTGCTCAAACGAAGGTTTATGAAGCTGTTGCAGGGAAAGAAGTGCATTTCACTGAAGGTTCGGGTGGAGAGTGGATTCCGCCATTTGAGCAAGCCTTCTCAAATGTGATGCGAACGGGAATTCAGATTCTTCGCAATTACAGCAAGTCCTTTGTACTTTGGAATATGGCACTTGATGAGAACAACGGGCCGACAGTTCCGGGATTTGGCCGCAGTACGTGTCGTGGGATCGTACAGGTGAATCAGCAAACAAAGGAACTTACGTATACACTTGATTATTATGCTCTGGCTCATTTCAGTGCTGTGATCCGCCCGAAGGCTGTTCGGATCGAATCAACATCCAGTGATGATGGAATTTGTTCTGTGGCTTTTAAAAATGCCGATGGTTCCGTAGCTGTAGTCCTCTTCAATGATGGGGAGAAAACGGGCAACATACAGGTTAAGCTGCGCGACGATGTATTGATGAAGTTCCAGCTGGAAAGCAAGAGTGTCTTGTCCGTATTGATCACAGATTAATAAATAGATGGAGTTATAAGTAGGCTTCATCAGAAAAGAAACCAAAAGAAGCGATATCCGGAATGTACTCGGATATCGCTTCTTTTGGTGAAATTGATCTGATTCAGGGTTATATTATACGGGTTGAATGGCGAGATGGGGTGTCCCGCTACTTTCATCAACGAACAGTATATATTGATTGCCAGCAGTCCCTGTTAAGACCAGACCGGGTTGACCTGCAACACCAGGATTGTAATATCTGAGTTGTTGCAAAACGGGTAGGGAGAGTGGAAGAATAGGTTGATTAAGTGCCATTAATTGTGTAGCGGCCTTAACGCTATCTCCAGCTTCAATCACTCCGCCTACACCCAAATGGTTGACAATCGAGGAGCTGGCGTTGATTTGAAGGCTGCCTGTTATGGTCTGACTGCCATTGACGTTTAGATCGACACCAACGGTTTGATTACCATTAACTTGCAGATCTTGGTTAATGGTCTGATTACCGGTGACAAGGATGCTATCAAAAGTTGGCAAAGATATCATCTCCTATATAGTATTCTTATATTCTATGAGGACAAGATCTGGAATGATCCGGGTGGCCACACATTATATACTTGGGATAAAGCCCCTTTTGCACAAAAAGAGTTAGCGAAACACTATTTCGTGCATATTGTAGGCAGAGAATGTTTTCGCATGGAACAGGAGGGTTTGTTATCCAAAAGAAGTCAAGAACGCAGGTTAAGTCCGCGAAAAAGAAACGTTCAGTTCATGATGCGAACCGGTTATTCCTGAGACAGATGAATGTGGTTCTGAACAGGAAACTCAAATCCATGCGTAAACATATGAAAGTACAGCAATTGGAACTGAATCAGCAATGGCTGAAAATGATGCAGGTGGGAAGCATACCTACCCGAGAAGTGCCAAAAGTGATCTATAAGGAGTTAAATGTGCTTCTTATCACTCCTTGTAATGACCGAGAAATGTCATCACATTGCGTCCTGATTGAACAGAGTCTGAAACATCTCGTGAGAAATGTGAATGAGATTAAATATATCGAATCTGTGTCAGCCTGCTTGTCTTCTAATGATGTTGACCTAATTATGGTCATCGGAAGCGAAGAAAACTTGCCGGATGAGAATATTACAGCATTAAGGACATCAACCGTGAAGAAGGCCATCTGGTTGTCTGCCGATCAACATGTGAATCAAAGCGAAACTATTCTACCGATTTTTGATCACGTGTTTACACAACATTCAACCCAAATAAGCGATGATCAGCATCATATGGGAAGCACTGGTAGTCATGAACTGTTCATGCCGCCTGATCCACATATATTCTGTCCGCAAGCTGTTCCCTCGGAGTACGAATCGGATGTTTATATCATCGGGGATGCAGAATCGGATGGCATCGTCACCGCTGTTGCCAAATCGGGTCTTTTGGATAACAAAAAGGTTCGGGTAGATGGAAAGGGTTGGGCACAGATCGGGGATTTCAAGCCTGTTCATACGAATGAAGCTCGTCAGATGTTATATAACGGAAGTAAACTGGTTATTCAAAGTGGCGAATCAATCAAAAACGTGATGGAAATTGCCGCATGTGGGACGTTTCAGCTCATAGGACCATCTGTGAATCAGAGCAACGGGATTGACCTTAGTAACTTTCAACAATACAACTCTTGTGAAGAACTCACTCAGAAGTTTGAACATTACTGGCAGAGTGTTGATGCAAGGAGACTGGCCGCTAGCCATGCTCTGGCATACATGAAATATAATCAATCCCATCTACAAAAAACATTGCGACTGCTGGATATCATTTTCATATAAATCATCCCAAAAATCACAGGAGCGTAGGCTGCATCATGTTGCTGCATTGGAGGAGTTCTGATTGAAGGTAATTGCTCTGCATCTGCCCCAATTTCACCGGATTGAGGAGAACGACCGATGGTGGGGGGACGGTTTTACCGAATGGACGAATGTAAAAAAAGCCGCGCCTTTATATTCGGGTCATCATCAGCCTAAACAGCCATTTCAGGGGAAATATTATGATCTTTCCGATCCAGATGTACGAAAATGGCAAGCGGAAACGGCTAAACAGCATGGCATTTATGGATTTTGTTATTATCATTATTGGTTCAAAGGCAAGCGTTTGCTGGAAAAACCAGTGAATGAAATTTTGGATAGTGGGGAGCCTGATTTTCCTTTTTGCTTGTCCTGGGCCAATGAGACATGGACAAGAAAATGGGATGGGCAAGAATCCGATATTCTCATGGCCCAGAATTATGGGGATCGAGAGGATTGGGAAGAACATTTTAATTATCTGGTAAAAGTATTTAAGGACAAACGATATATTCGAGTGGAAGGTAAGCCATTATTTCTGATCTATCGACCAGCCAGTATTCCGCAATGTGAGGAAATGATTCAGTTTTGGCGTGAATTGGCTTTGAAGCATGGCCTGAAAGGGATTCATTTTGTGCAGACCATTGGTGGATTCCCTACATTTAATGGTCAGATCTTTGATGCGAGTATGGAATTTGAACCGCATTATACGTTTGCACATGGACATATGAATGGAATCTGGATCGAAATGAATATCAAGGGACAGCAGCATATTGCTGTGAATTACGACAAGGTATGGTCCTCCATTCTCGAACGAACACCACACCGTAACGGAGAAATTGTTTATCCAGGTGCTTTTGTCAATTGGGATAATACACCGCGGAGAGGTGTTGACGGACAGAGTACGCTCGGGGCCACCCCAGAGAAGTTTGGGCTGTATCTATCCAGACAGATGGAACGAGCGAGGACGCTGTACAAAAGTGAATATCTTTTTGTTAACGCCTGGAATGAGTGGGCGGAAGGGGCTTATCTTGAGCCAGATCAAAACTATGGTTATGCTTATTTGAGCGAACTCAAGAAAGTAACTCAGCATGAATCGAACAGTAACAAATCTATAGGAGGGAGTTCCGAATGAGGGAACTCTCTCTTTGCTTTGAGTTTATTTATAGACCATGTTTCGTTGTAAGTCCCGTTTTTTGTTTGCGGTACTCCGTTGGAGTTAACCCTGTATGCTTTTTGAACTGTCTGGAGAAATAATACAAATCACTGAAACCGAGATGCTCGGCGATAGCAGTTATCGTGTTCGGGGTGCAGGCCAGCAACTCCTTGGCCTTATCGATTTTTTTGCCAGTAATATAGAGGATCGGAGGAACTCCGATCTGCTGCTTGAAGAATCGAATGAAATAATTTGGATGCATATAGGCGATCTGGGCCAGATCCTGAACCGAAATATTCTCTTCGATGTTGGAATCAATATAAGCCAGAATGGTGGACAGTTTCTCCATGACAGGCACGTTAATAAAAGAGATCTGATCCAGATCCAGATTCATTATATAGTGGGACAGTAGCTCGGTTAGTTTGCTCTTGGCCATCATATGGCCATAGACTTCATCGGATTTTGCATATGTAAGGATACTGCTGAAGATTGCTTGAATCAACTCAGGTTGATCTATCGTACAGATGTGTGGGAATTTCAGAATTTGGAACAAATTGATTCCCCCAACCTTTGCGCTAAAGTGACACCAATATTTGAGAAAAGGACGGTCATTAATGGCAGAGTAAGACTGTTGGATCCCCTCTGGCATTAAAATAAGCTGATTAGGCGCAGGATAATACTCCTCATCCCCAATTTTGAGCCAACCTTCACCTTCGCATATGAAATAAAACTTGCTGTAATCGGGCGTGTAATCCAGATCCCGCCAATCCGTATCACACCGATTGTAATTGACCATGAATAATTCGACTTGGAGATTGGACAGGTAGTTCGTAAGCAAAGTTTGATGATTCATACTTTTCATCTCCATACAAGGTTATTATTGTCCATCTAAAAGTTAGTGTTCTGCATGTCTATCTTTCGGCCGTAGCACTACAATACAACTACAGACAATAACAGAAGGGATGAGAACATCTCATGGACAAAAACGAATATTTGCAACAGATTGAAGCAACGATTGAGAGCGGTAAATTCAAGGACAACTGGAGTTCGCTTAGCACCTTCCAAGTACCCGAATGGTACCCAAAAGCGAAATTCGGCATATTCATTCACTGGGGGCTATATTCTGTACCGGCCTATGATAGCGAATGGTATTCGCGAAATATGTACATACAAGGTACCAAAGCTTATGAACATCACCTTGAGGTGTATGGACCTCATAAGGACTTTGGATATAAAGACTTCATTCCGATGTTTCGTGCAGAGAAGTTCGATGCAGACGAATGGGCAACGTTATTCAAACAGGCTGGAGCCAGATATGTTATGCCTGTGGCTGAGCACCATGATGGTTTTCAGATGTACAAAAGCTCTATCTCTCACTATAACACATATGAAATGGGCCCCAAACGGGATCTTCTGGGTGAAATGAAGGTTGCATACGAGAAGCAGGGGCTGACCTTATGCGTGTCGTCTCACCGCGCCGAGCACTGGTTCTTCATGTCTCACGGGAAGGAGTTTGATTCAGATATTAAGGAACCCCTGGAGCGTGGGGATTTCTATTGGCCTGCCATGCCTGAACCCAAGGATCACTTCGACTTGTATGACTCACCTCCAACCGAGGAGTATCTGGAGGACTGGTTGATTCGCTGCTGTGAACTGGTTGATCAATACCAGCCAAAGGTCTTTTATTTTGATTGGTGGATTCAAACGGTTGCGTTCAAACCCTATCTTAAAAAATTTGCTGCCTATTATTATAACAAAGGCGAAGAATGGGGTGTGCCTGTAGCTATCAATTATAAACATGAGGCCTACATGTTTGGTAGTGCCGTTCCGGATGTGGAGCGGGGACAGTTCGCTGAGCTCAAGCCCTATTTTTGGCAAACGGATACAGCTGTCGCTAAAAACTCATGGTGTTATACGGAAAATAATAACTATAAAACGGCTGAGGAGATCATTCGGGATCTCGTCGATATTGTAAGCAAAAACGGAAACTTACTGCTGAACATTGGACCCAAAGCAGACGGCAGCATACCGAATGAAGATCGCGACATTTTGCTGAGCATCGGCAAGTGGCTGGAAGTGAATGGGGAAGCGATCTATGACACGTCATTCTGGCGTACGTTTGGCGAGGGTCCGACAGAGGTGAAGGAGGGGCAATTCACGGATGGGGATACGAAGATATTTACGAGTGAAGATATACGGTTTACGTTAAAAGAAAGCAGTCTGTATGCCACGGTTCTTGCCTATCCAGATAACGGGGTGGTGCAGATTAAATCCCTGAAGGAAAATTCTCATCATTTTCAAGGGGTCATTCAAGATATTCAGGTACTTGGCTATGAAGAACAGCCAAAATGGGAGAGAACAGCGGACGCACTGACGATCACAACGACAACTGTGAAAAGTAATGCGCCTATTGTTTTCAAAATTAAATTGGACTAATCAACAAAGATAAATAAATACTGTAAATATAAAAAGGGCGCATCCAGGGGTATTGTACTCATCGGATAGCGCTCTTTTGGTTGGGCTATACATAGGGCTGACTTCCATGCAAAATCCTCTCCATGATAATGGAGGTTCCTCCAAGCTGAAAACTGTAATTCGGAAATTTACTTATATAATAATCACGAAATTCTTGCTTGCTAATATACTGATATCATCAAACCAGTGATGTTCGCCTGTAATGGATTGATTGAGACTCACTAAGGAGGATCTGCAAAAAGATGAAACCAAAGAAACGCATCAGATATGGTTGGAGCGGATTTAAGAAAAAAAAAGCTGAGGACTGTGACCATCCCCAAGAGCAGCACAAAGAACACCATCACGAGCACCATCATAACCACCACAATCATCATCACAATAACCACCATCATAAGTGTTTTGACAAAGAAGCCGAATTCCTTCTCAAATTAATTGGTGAGTTGAAGGGAGCAATTGTACAGGTTTTTGCCAATCCCACGCCTCACAATGTTTCACTTCTGATTGAGGTACTGCGTAAATTACTGGCTCTGGTTCATTGCTCGGATTTGAAAAAGGGAACCAAGGCAGATCTCGAAGCGATCTTGGAGCTTACCATTGTATCTGCAGAGGCCGTTCCATTTTCTCCGATCAGTGTGGGAACCAATTTGCAGCAATTGCTGGATGTGCTCCTATCTGTCATTTTACAGGGGAATATCGATTCGGCTGAGAAAGATCAACTGGTCATTTTGATCCGGGCGACCGAATTGGCTATCACAACAGGGCTTAGAAACATAGGGAGTCAAGGACCCGCAGGACCTGCAGGACCAGCGGGTCCTCAGGGCGTACCAGGTTCACAAGGCCCGGCTGGCGCTGCTGGTTCTCAGGGTGGTGTAGGTCCAGCTGGTACACCGGGAGCTGCTGGTGCCCAGGGACCAGCAGGTGCGACAGGTGTTACTGGCGCAACGGGTGCGGCAGGCCCAGCAGGTGGCGCAACAGGAGCGACAGGTGCAACGGGGAGTACAGGAGCTGTTGGGGCAGCGGGCGTTACAGGAGCAACAGGTGATCCTGGCGTAGCAGGAGCCACCGGAGTCACAGGGAATACGGGTGCAGCTGGACTTGCGGGAGTCACCGGGGCTACCGGGGCAACGGGTGTGACAGGAGATACGGGTGCAGCGGGAATTGCAGGGGTAACCGGGGCTACCGGCGCAACTGGGATTGCGGGAGTAACTGGCAGCACCGGTGTTACTGGGGCTACGGGTTCTGGCGCCATCATACCGTTTGCTTCTGGCGGACCTGCCATATTAACAACGATTCTTGGTGGACTGGTGGGAACGACAAGCCTTATCGGTTTCGGCAGCTCGGCAACAGGAGTCAGCATTCTGGGTGGCACGATTGATTTAACGGGAACGATTGTCGGACCACTCATTAACTTTGCGTTCTCTGTCCCACGGGATGGCGTTATAACTTCGATTGCTGCCTATTTCAGTACCACAGCAGCCTTGGCCTTGGTTGGTTCAACGGTGACCATCACTGCGCAATTATTCAGTTCACCTACTCCGAATAATGCATTTACTGCGGTTCCGGGGGCGGTCGTTACACTGGCACCTCCACTCACCGGTATTATTGCATTGGGTAGTATCTCCAATGGCATAACAACCGGATTGACTATACCTGTGACTGCACAGACACGTCTGCTGCTGGTGTTCTCGGCAACGGCAGCCGGACTCACACTTGTGAATACGGTTGTCGGGTATGCAAGTGGCGGCGTGAACATTACATGATGAGATATAAATTTTGATCTGAGGCTGACTCAATCGTTTCTATAAAAATCATAAAGTAACCCCATGACTCATATGAGCCATGGGGTTAGAACTTTTTATAAATAATTGTGATATCTATTACTACCAATCATTAGTAGTAAATGTCATAGCTTCCACCATAACCATTGGGTGAGTAAGCTACAATTTTATGATAACCATACAAGTTCTCAAGAGTGATGCTTTTCGTTCCATAATCAGACACGATTACTCTTCCATCTCCCTTCAGGGTTCCACTCATATCTTCAACTTTAAACACATATTCCCCTGTTGTAAGAGGGTTAAACCTAAAGGTGACTTTTCCACTCAAGTAAATATCGGTACTATATCCACCATTGAAATATTCTCTTAAGGGATTTGGGGCAAAAATATTAATTTCTTGTGCTTGGGACTGTTGTTGTGTCTGAACTTCCTGGGAGGAAGGGTTAGTTAGCGTAAGAGCTTCATCAGCGAATACCGCAGGAACAGATGCTAAAAGCATCGCCATGGAAGAAAGAGCTGCAATTGCTGTTTTTTGATATTTTTTCACAATCAAACATCTCCTTTTGGTATATAAAATTTAAATTAGATTAGAGTTCGTACTGTTCACAAAAAGACAAAAGATCAATAGAGCAGTAGCTTTCCTCACAGTCATTTCCTAGGATGAGAGTGAGGTTGATCTGGCGCCAAATGTATGTTACAAGATAATCCTACATTTAATTCCAAATATATACAATACAGTTTTCATGATTTTCTGTGCTATTTTTGTTAAATATATACTTTATTCATATATAGTTCACAAATTAACATTTATAAGCTCAGACGATTACGGAGAGGGAATACACGATTCGAACACGCCATTAAACGAAAATTGACACAGAAGGATGAGCCTCTGTTTTGCCACTTTGTTTGAATAGTAACCTTGAACATCAAGTCGTAGTTTCATAGAACTACTACATTTGTTCATTAAGCGAAATGAAATACATAAATGCGAAATGAGAGTATGAATACGTAAGCGACATGAGACACATAAAAGCATTAAATAGACTTATTTTCTATATTTTTCAATAAAGTGCTTGTATATATCGAATAATGATTTTATACTATACCAATAAAATCCAATTAAATTCCTAATCGACTATTATATGTAATTAAAATGTTTAACTACTCACTCGAATCACGATCGAAAGTCATATCCACCACTCCTTAGCAAGCGTTCTGCTAACGCTCCAGATTACCCTTCCACATGAATGCTTACAGACATTCACTCTCATTGGATTATTCAAACACCCAAACTATTCACTCACATGGTTTAATCCGATTCATTCAATCTCCTAAACTTCCAAGTAAAAAATCATAGACTGATCTGTTATCTCTTCTGACTCATATTGTTCCCTAACCAGACCTGTAAAGGAGGTGAGGCTTTATGTGAAATCCAGGGTATCTATTTCGTACGCAATAAAGGTTATTTTACCGTTTCATTCTGCAGAGAAGGGCATATGTACCAGACTAAATTAAAAAACCGGGTAAAAGGAGTGGAAAAGTTTGATAAAGATTAATCGGTTACGCAAGCCCATCTCCATGGGGCTCTCGCTTCTCCTTGCATTTTCGATCATTCATCCGGTTTCAGCTGAAAACTCCACATCATCCAAATTGGATATGAAATCTGGACTTGCCAAAGTTACGGAGTCCAAAGTAAATGCCAAGTTGACCAAAGAATTTGATGGTAGTGAATATGTGACCTATCTGGTGAAAATGAAGGAACAGGTGGATACAGCAGCAGTCTCCAAACAGGCCCTTGAAAAGGCGACCATCGCCAAACAAACGGCTTCAGCCACAAAGCTGTCCGTTCGTAATTCGGTCGTCAGCTCTCTGCGAGAAACGGCCTCGCGTACACAATATCCATTGGAAACTTATCTGGAAAAGGAAGTTGACCTGGGTAAGGTCAAAGAATATAAAAGCTATTTTATCGTCAATTCACTGGCAGTAACGAGTACCAAAGAAGTCATGGAACAGATTGCGCTGCTGCCTGAGGTGGAGAAGATTCTACCGAATGAGACGAGATACTTACAGAAAGCTGAAGTGAGTAAAGAAGCGGCGAATGCGGCACCAGGCAAAGATGTTGTCCAAACGCCAGCTAAAGACTCTTCAGTCGGAGTCAAAGACAAAGAGCCTGCTGCAAAGGACAAGCTTGCAACAGAGAACGTGGAATGGAACTTGGATTACATCAATGCGCCAGCGGTGTGGGATCGGGGCATCGATGGAACAGGGATTGTTGTTGCCAATCTGGACAGCGGTGTGGATTATACTCACCCTGCGCTTCGCAGCAAATGGCGGGGATTGGATGCCTCGGGCAATATCGTTGATCCCGAACTGAGCTGGTATGATCCGCACAGTAATGCTTCCCTCCCTGCGGACGAAGACGGACATGGTACGCACACGATGGGTACGATGGTTGGCTCCGAAGCAGATGGTACCAACCAGATCGGGGTTGCTCCCGGTGCAAAGTGGATTGGTGTGCGGATATTCAATCCGGAAACAACAGATGCCATTATTCTGGATGGTGGACAATGGTTGATCGCTCCGGTCGATGCGGAAGGTAATCTGCATCCTGAACTTGCACCGGATGTCGTCAACAACTCATGGGGCGGAGGCGCAGGATTGGATGAATGGTTCCGACCGATGGTGCAAGCTTGGCGTGATGCTCAGATTTTCCCGGAATTCTCCGCAGGAAATGTGAGACTGGGTAACCCGGGCGGACCTGGTTCTGTTGCTAACCCAGCCAACTATCCTGAAAGTTTTGCTACAGGAGCAACCGATATCAACGGAAATCTGGCTTCGTTCTCCCTGCTGGGCCCATCCCCGTATGGTGAGATCAAACCGGAAGTATCTGCACCTGGTGTGAATATCCGTTCATCAGTTCCGGGCGGAGTATATGAGGGAGGCTGGAATGGAACATCCATGGCAGGCCCGCATACAACTGCACTTGCTGCACTGCTGCTTCAGGCCAATCATTCCCTTACGGTGGATCAGCTGGAGCAGATCATTACAGATACAGCCACGCCGAGAACGGATAGTCAGTATCCGACATCTCCTAATAACGGCTACGGTCACGGCATTATTAATGCCCTTGATGCTGTGGGGTCTGTACTCGAAGGAATTGGCACGGTATCCGGCAGAGTGGTTACGGCCGGAGATGATCTGGAAGAGCCGGTACTGGCACATACCCCTGTTAATTCTGCCTTTACAGGCATTGATATACCACTAACGGCTCATGTGACAGATAACGTCGCAGTAGTCTCCGTCGAGGCTTTTGCCAAAACGACAGGTACCAACCAGTACGTTTATCTACCGATGAACCGGATTGCTGGAGATAACAAAGATGGGACGTATACAGCGACAATCCCTGCTTTTCTTATTGAACCGCAAGGTGTGGAGTATTATATCCGTGTGAACGACTACGGTAACAACGGATTCGAAAGTCAGGTATACAAAGTGGCTGTGTCCAATGGTGTTCAGCCAGGATACCTTCAGGATTTTGAAGAAGATCAGCTGGGCTTCACAACTGGCGGAACCGGAAGTACCTGGGTATGGGGAGCACCAACCAGTGGTCCTGGAAGTGCATACTCCGGTGACAAGGTGATTGCAACCAATCTGCAAGGAACTTATATGGCGAATAGCAATGCATATCTGCTTGCGCCGCCTATTGATCTAACCGAGAGTGCAGAAGGTGCGTTATTATCCTTCAAGCACTGGTATGACCTGGAGAATAACATCGACTTCGGCAAGGTATACATCGCTTCCGAGGATAGCGATTATGTGTTCCAAGAGCTGTTAACCTTCACGGGTACAGGCGGCAATTGGAAGACACAATATGTGGATCTTCGCGAATACGCGGGACAGCAGGTGTTCATCAAATTCAATCTGACGAGCGATAATTCATTGCAAAAGGCTGGCTGGTACATTGATGATTTCGCTGTAGAAGAACTGGATGAGATTGCTCCGGGCGCTCCTGCCGGATTGTCTGCGACGGCCGATATTCTTGGTAATGTAGCCTTGAGCTGGACGGGTCCGAGCGATGAGGATCTCAAATCCTATATCGTATATCGCTCCACAACCGCAGGTGCAGGTTATGAATCCATTGGAACTGCAACAGGAACAACGTTTACAGATACGGCTACGGTGACAGATTCGACGTATTATTATACCGTCGCTACACTTGATTATAGTGGCAATGAAAGCGAGAAATCGAATGAGGTCTCCATTACAGTAGAGGTGCCTCAGGATATCTACATCGATCATTTCGATGGTAATGATGATAATGGCTGGACTCATTCAGGAACCAAAGATGAGTGGGAACGCGGTATTCCGGTAACGGGACCTGCCAGCGCGGTTTCTCCACCGAATGTCTGGGCGACTGATCTCGACAATACGTACGAGAGTGGCTCCAACTATTCACTCGTATCTCCGGTCATTGATTTGACGGATGTGTCCGAAGGAACACTCACGTTTAATCATTGGTACGAGATTGAGAGTGGATACGACTACGGGTATGTGGAAGTCACCAAGGATGGTGGAACCACATGGTCAGAACTGGGCAAATTCTCACATAGTACAAACGGTAAACAATGGGCACCGGTATTCTATGACCTGGATGCACTTACCGGCAATGAAGTTCAATTCCGGTTCCGTCTGACCTCAGATAACAGTGTTGTGAAGACAGGCTGGTTCATTGATGATTTCCGTGTACTGGGAGTTGCTGCGGAGACGGTAACGGAGGACAGTGCGGTTGTGCTTAACAATGACAAACCAAAACCGTCCTATGATAATCCATGGTACAAAATTTCGCGGACAGACAAAGCGGAATTTAACAAAACGAAACAGCAACAACCTGAAGTTGAAAAACCAGGAACAGGTTCGGTTAATCCACAAAGCCTGCCTGCAAGTGCAACGGTTACCGTACTGGAAACCGGACGTTCGGTGAAGACAGATCCAGCTACAGGCAAGTATAACTTCACACACGTAGCAGGTGATTACACGTTAAAAGCTGAAGCATATGGATATTATCCTCGAACTCAGCAGGTGACGATTACAGATGGCAATGGAGCCAAAGCCAACTTTAATCTGGAAGCAATTCCGCATGGGCAGATTGAAGGTGTAGTAACGGATGAGCGGACAGGACAACCACTGGCTGATGCTTCCGTTCTCGTGGTGGAAGATGCCAATGTAGGTGAAGTTCGCACAGGTTCAGATGGCAGCTTCAATATTCAGGTATTGGAAGGAAGTTATACCCTGTCCATCCGGGCTGCGGATTATTACAGTAAAACCGTAACTATAACTGTACCTGGTAATGGGACAGCAGAGGCAAATATTGCCTTGAAACCATTCATCGGTTTCCCAGGGGAAATTGCTTATGATGATGGATCAGCAGAGAACGCACGAGCTTTTAATGCTGCGGATAACGCTTGGGCAGTTCGAATGACACCAGAGCTGGAGAGCGCTCAACTGACAGGTGCATCGTTCCGATTCTGGAACACAGAGTGGCCTGTGCCTGGAGGTACAACGTTCCAATATGCCGTATATGATGCTTCGGGTGCGGGTGGAGCTCCAGGACGACAGCTGGCTGGACCATTTGACGGTACTGCACTTCGTAACGATCAATGGACAACCGTTGAATTCCCAGAACCGGTCATTGTAACGGGTGACTTCTATATCGTGTATGTACAAAGCGTAGCCGGAACAAGTGCTCCGGGACTCGCTACCGATGAGGATGGTCCAAATGCAGGTCGAAGCTGGCAGCGAGTAGGTGGAGCGTGGAGTACTTCACCTGATGAAGAAGGTAACTACATGATTCGTGCAGTTGTGAGATATCCGGTAAATGCACCTGTGCTCACAGCACCTGCGAACACGTATACGAATCAATCAACCTTCACCGTGTCGGGAACGTCTCCGGCATCCGGCGCTCAGATCAAGTTTTACAACGGCAAAGATCTCGCTGGCACTACAACGGTGGCAAATGGGAAGTTCTCATACGGTGTGAAGCTCCGTTCTGGCATTAATGCGATTACTGCCGAGGCAGTGGTGGACGGGAAAACGACCGACCGCTCACTCCCCGTTGTCATTATTCTGGATCAGACCAAACCGCAGTTGACCATTGTTACGCCAACTCAAGGAGATCGCATCAATGCAGAAGTTGTTCACGTAACGGGTAATGTCGTGGAACAATTCCTCGATAAGGTAACCGTTAACGGACAAACCGTACAAGTGGGCAAAGACAGAAGTTTCAGTCATCGCGTATTGGTTAACGAAGGCGAGAACACAATTACCATTACAGCAACCGATCTCGCTGGCAACAAAACAACGGTAACCCGCACCGTATACGTGGAAACCGCGTTGCCAGAACTTACGAATATTACGCCAGCTGAAGATGTTCGAATCACATCAGGAGAAAGTGTCACCGTATCTTTTGACAGTAAACCTGGTCTGCAAGCATCTTTCCGGATTCAGTTACCTTTGAATCTGAATGCCCAGGGGGCAGGAGAGGTTCCATTGGTGGAGACTGAACCTGGTCGTTACACAGGTACGTACACAACACCTTCATCCCTTGTTCTTGAGGGTGGAGTCATTGTGATTCGTGCTCAGGATGCAGCAGGCAACAAAGTAGAGGCTGAAGCAGCTGGACGATTGTTCGTCAGCGTAGCACAAGAACAATCCGTTCCAGATCCAGATTCGAGCCCTGAAGAGAATGGAACGGAAGTGAGTCCACCGTCCGCTGAGGGTCTGCAACCTTAATTATGCAAAGTATGACTTGGATGATAACTGCGTTTTGACCATCTAAGCAAGAAGCCGATAAGCCGAGGTATCAGGGCTTGTCGGCTTTTTGTTGTATCTCGATTCACATCTGACGCCTAAGATTAATGAAGCATCCATTGGAATGCTTTTTATTTTGCTCTCACATGTCAGCAGGTGAGTTGCCTCTTTCTTCACATTAATGATATAACATGATATATTAGGATGTAGAACATGAGAAGTATGGGTATTTATGGAGGTGCTTGTATTGGGGAAAGACTCGGCATCCAAGCCGATGTATGAACAGATCTTTGAATCCTTGCGCGAACGGATACAGCTTCATCAATATCAAGTGGGTGAGCGTGTTCCTTCGGAGAAGGAATTATGTGATGAATTCGGAGTGAGCCGGATTACAACTAAAAAAGCACTGGAGATGCTGGCGAGTGAACAATTAATTGTTCGTCAGCCGGGACGGGGTTCTTTTGTAGCCGACACAGCAGATATGTTACAAGAAAGACCTAACAGACCTGCTCCGCGTGCTGCGATCAAAGATCCAGAAAAGAAGCTGCTCATTGGTCTGGTCATCACTAACTTCAGTGACATGTATGGTACAGAACTGTTATATGGCATGGAAGAAGCTTCGCGAGAGCATGATTGTTTTCTCGTACTTAGACGTTCCTTCGGGATTCCCGAGCAGGAGGAACAGAGTATTCAGGAACTGCTGGAACTGGGTGTGGATGGATTGATTATTTTCCCGGCACAGGGTGAATATTTCAGCGATGAGATTTTAAAACTGGTCGTTAATAAATTCCCGTTTGTCCTGATTGACCGGTACTTGAAAGGAATTCCGGCTTCATCTGTCAGTACGGATAATGTAGGCGCGGCGCGAGAAGGGACGAATTATCTGTTCAACCTCGGTCACCGACACATCGCTTTTCTGACGCAGCCTCCGGCGAACACTACACCGATTGAAGAACGAATTGAAGGAATCATTGAGGCTCATAATGATCAAGGGGTGCTGGTGAACAGGGAACTGTGGTTAGAATCTTTTCTTTCGACACTGCCAAGTGTGTTTGATCCTCAAGTCGAGGTCCGTGATGTGGAGACATTGGTGGAACATTTACAGAAATACCCCCAGATTACTGCACTCTTTGCTGCGGAGTATCATATTGCTTTACTTGCAGAACAGGCAGCGGATCGGCTTGGTCTGAGAATTCCAGAAGATATGTCCATCATTTGCTTTGACAGTCCAAATGCTGCCGAAGGAAGCCGTGTAACCCATATGAGACAAAGCCAGTTTGATATGGGAAAACAGGCATTCGAGATGGTGCTTCAAAGTATGCAGAACAACGAAATGACAGTGAACAGAGTTGTTTTACCTGCCCGATTGGTGAAGGGTAAGTCAACGAGTATGGTGAAACAAAAGGGTTAATTATAACAACTTAATATTCATTGTGTTCAATCAGGGGCTTCGTATAAACGAGGCCTCTTTTTGGTGCGGATAAAATGGGGAGAATTGCTTTAAATGGTATATTATTTGGTGTCTTTAAATTAAAATAACATGCTAATATACAAATAAATATATTGACATAACATTATATTCGTTTTAGGATGATGAAAGCGGTTAACAAACTGGATTACATAAGGAGGACAACATGCTGACACCCAGAGATGATCAAGAAATTTCCCCCTCGATATACGACATGATTGATCGGGTTAACAAACGTATGCCGGATTATCCGGAACTCAACCAAATGTTTAAAAATTGTTTTACCAATACGATGGCAACCACAATTCAGCGCAAAGAAGATGGAACAACTTTTGTGATTACGGGAGATATCCCTGCCATGTGGTTACGTGATTCTGCCGCTCAGGTCAGACCTTATCTGGTTCTCGCTTCAGAGGATGAAGATATCGCTGACATGATCGCTGGACTGGTTGAACGTCAACTGAAATATATTCTCCTGGACCCTTATGCAAACGCTTTTAATGAGACGGAGAGTGGAAAAGGACATCAGGAAGACCTGACGCAGATGAATGATTGGATCTGGGAACGGAAGTATGAGATCGACTCACTGGCTTATCCGATTCAGCTCAGTTATCTCTTGTGGAAGAACACGGGAAGAACAACTCAATTCAATGATACGTTCCGTAAAGCAGCCCAGATCATCATGCAGTTATGGCAAGTGGAACAGCATCATGAGACGAAATCACCCTACACATTCCAACGTCTGGATGCTCCCGAAACCGATACGCTCACCCGAGAGGGACGAGGTACTGAAACAGCTTACACAGGCATGACCTGGTCGGGATTCCGTCCCAGTGACGATCGATGTGAATATGGTTATCTGATTCCTTCCAATATGTTCGCTGTTGTGGCGCTTCGATATCTACAGGAAATTGCTGAAGCTGTGTTCGAGGATGAAACGCTGGCAGCGAATGCTCAGCAGTTGGAGGAACAGATCAACAAAGGTATTCAGGATTATGGCACCGTTGAACATCCGGAATATGGAACCATATATGCGTACGAAACGGATGGGAAAGGCAATCACAAACTGATGGATGATGCCAATGTGCCAAGTCTGCTGTCTTTACCTTATCTCGGATATGTGGAGGAGAACGACGAGGTGTATCAGAATACACGCCGTTTCATTCTTTCCTCGCACAACCCGTATTTTTATGAGGGAACAGCAGCAGCAGGAATCGGGAGTCCGCATACACCGGAAGGGTACATCTGGCATATCGCTTTATCGATGCAGGGGCTGACTACAGAGGATCGCAATGAAAAACTACGATTGCTTCAGCTTATCCATAAGACGGATGCGGATACCGGACTGACCCATGAAGGTTTTTCGGCCAACAATCCACATGAATATACACGTCCATGGTTTTCATGGTCCAACATGCTCTTTAGTGAACTGATTATGGATTATTGCGGATTCCGCGTACAGAAATAGATAGGGAAGCAAGAGATAACCTGCGAGTACATCATAACGTTCGGAGTTCGTTGAATTCCGACAAGAGGAGAGCGAATCATGAGAAAAATATCATTGAAAATGCCGGTAGCAGCAGTTATGACATCCTTGCTCATTCTTACTACAGCCTGTTCGGGCGGAAGCTCAAGCACAGGCACGACCAGTGACGGCAAGAAGGAAGTAACTGTATCGTTCCGTTCTTCAGGATCTGAAGATACACTTACGAAATTCTTCCAATCAGGCTTGGTGGATCAATTCGAGAAAGAAAACCCGGATATCAAAATCAACATTGCGCCTGTACTGGCAAGTGAAGGCGATTATACGTCCAAAATGGTTCTGCAAATGAAATCCCCGGATACGGCACCGGATGTCATTGCCGAAGATACATCCATCATCAAATCCGATGCTGCTGCGGGATATCTGGAGCCGCTGGATACACAGGTTCAGGGATGGCCCGATTGGGAAGAACACATCATCGACAACCTGAAGGCAGGGGTTACCGGTGAAGACGGCAAAGTGTACGGCGTTCCGGCTACCTCGGATACACGCGGAATCTGGTACAACAAGGAACTGTTTCAACAGGCAGGACTTGAAGTTCCGTTCAAACCTGCAAGCTGGGCAGAAGTACTCGAAGCAGCACGTACGATCAAGCAAAAACTGCCGGGTGTGACACCACTTAATATGATCGTGGGCAAAGCAAACGGTGAAGGTGTCACCATGCAAACACTGGAAATGCTGCTCTATGGTACGGCGGACACGCTGTATAACGACACCAGCAAGAAATGGGTCGTGAACAGCCCGGGGCTACTGGATTCCTTCAAATTTATAGATCAAGTTTTTAACACGGATAAAACAGGTCCAACCATGCAGGTTGCCCTGAATGGACAAGCTGGCAGTATTGCATTCCAGCAACAGTTCCCGCAAGACAAACTGGCGATGGCTGTAGATGGTAGCTGGGCAGGTTCGACATGGGCCGAGAACGGTGCTGCTCCAATCGCCAACGTTGAAGAAAAAATAGGTTTTGCACCATTCCCAACACAAAATGGGGAAGAACCTGGAGCGACTACGATGTCTGGAGGATGGGCCTGGTCTGTTCCTGCACAGGCGAAGAACAAGGAAGAAGCTTGGAAATTTATCGAGTTTCTGATGAATAAGGAAAATGCGACTGCACGCGTAGTAGCGGAAGGCAGCCTCAGCCCACGTAATGATTCCACAGAAGTTGAAGGTTATACGGATCGTCCATATACAAAAGAAGCACAGGAACTTTTGAATGTGGCTCACTTCCGTCCAGCGAACGATCAATATGCAGCGGTATCCGCACAATTGCAAAGCATTGTTGAGAGTATTGCCTCTGGCAAGCTGACGCCGGAAGAGGGAGTTACACAATTGAAGGACAACGTATCCCGTTCCCTTGGCGCTGACAGCATCGAAGAGAAATAAGGATATCGATATATTCGGAGGGGGAGGCATAATCTCCCCTTTTTCCGGTTCGAATGGAGAGTGACTTATGAAAAGGAAAGCACCAGGTTCATTTCTGTTTCTCATGCCTTCCGTACTGTTATTACTTGTGTTTTTCATTGTTCCCATCATTCTGACGATCTGTTTTGCCTTTACGAATATGGCTCTGACTGGGGCGGCAGCCAAGAGCTTGGAGTTTGTCGGATTCCAGAATTTCATTAATATGTTCCATGATCCGGACTTCCGGATTAGTGTCTGGCGTACGCTGGTCTTTCTCATCTTCTCCGCAGTGATTGGTCAGGTATTGCTTGGATTCATTCTGGCTCTTCTAATGAAGGAGAAAAATGTGACCTTCCGCCGGGTCATCGGCATCATCGTCATTGCCGGTTGGGTGACACCCGAGATTGTTGTGGCATTCTGTATGGTCGCCTTTTTCAGTGACAATGGTTCATTGAATCAGATCCTCGGCTGGTTTGGGGCGAATCCAGTCTCCTGGTTGTTCAGTTTCCCTATGGTGAGTGTAATTATCGCAAATATCTGGCACGGCACAGCCTTTTCGATGATGGTCTATCAGTCGGCACTGGATGATATCCCGAAGGAAGTTGAAGAAGCTGCGATTATTGACAGTGCCACCGGGTTCCAGATTGTCAGACACATTACGATTCCAATGGTAAAAGGGTCCATCGTGACCAACATGATGTTGGTTACTCTACAGACACTGGGTGTTTTCACGCTGATCTATACGATGACCGGTGGTGGCCCGGGTACTTCGACACAAACCTTGCCGATCTTCATGTACAATCAGGCCTTTGTGAACTATCAGTTTGGATACGGCACAGCCATATCTCTGGTTCTGTTGTTCATCGGTATTGTCGCCAGCCTGTTCTACATGCGATCCATGAAAGTGAAAGTGTAACCATGAAGGAGGTTCGATCCCTATGGTCAAACATGGGCTTCAACGCAAAATCCAGTACGGGATTCTAGTTTTTCTAGGGCTCTGTTTTTTATTGCCGCTGCTCTGGATCATTCTGGCTTCATTTGACCCGAACGCGCAACAGGGTATCAAAATGCCCAGTACCTGGACCATTCAAAATTTCAAGGATGTACTCGGGGATTCGAGCAATCTTCGTTCATTCGGTGTAGGCCTGATTCTGTCGGGAGGGCAAGCGATATTGGTTGTACTGGTATCTGTTCTTGCTGCTTATCCTTTATCCCGTTATGAGATGAGATTCAAAAAAAGCTTCCTGTTATCGATTCTGTTCATGACAGCTCTTCCGATTACTGCCGTGATGGTTCCGGTATTTCAGATGTTTCTGTTCTTCAAAATGCAAAATAGCATCATTGCCACGATGCTGTTCCTGACTGCATCCTCACTTCCTTACGGCATCTGGATGATGAAAAACTTCATGGATTCGGTGCCAATCGATTTGGAAGAATCGGCATGGATTGACGGAGCGTCCGTGTGGAGTAGTTTGAGACGAATCGTGGCGCCATTGATGTTGCCTGGTATTGCAACGATAGCGATATTTACGTTTTCGGGAAGTTGGGGCAACTTCTTCGTGCCATACATCCTGCTCCAGACACCGGAGAAACTTCCGGCATCGGTCACGATTTATCAATTTTTCGGCAGCCACGGTATGGTTGAATACGGCAGGTTGGCTGCATTTTCACTACTTTATACAATGCCTTCGGTTGTGCTATATATCTTCTCCCAGCGTTACATGTCCAAGGGCTTCAGCATGGGCGGGGCAACTAAAGGTTAATGACAGGAGGTACGCAAAATGACAACCAAAAAGACGGCACATCTCATCTCACATACCCATTGGGACCGCGAATGGTATATGCCTTATGAACACCATCATGTACTGCTCATTGAGCTGATGGATAAACTGCTGGACACGCTTGATCAGGACCCGGAATATCGCTATTTCCATCTGGATGGGCAGACGATTATTCGTGAAGATTATTTGCAGGTTCGGCCCGAACAGCAGGAGAGGCTCGACCGTTATATTCGTGAAGGACGCATCCATTTTGGCCCATGGTATGTGTTACAGGATGAGTTTCTGACCAGCAGTGAGGCCAACTTGCGCAATCTGCTCATCGGTCATCGTGATGCTCGACCTTTGGGTGTGATATCCAAAACGGGATATTTTCCAGACTCGTTCGGAAATATGGGACAAGCACCGCAGATTCTGCAACAGGCGGACATTCATAACGCGATCTTTGGGCGTGGGGTGAAGCCTACGGGATTTAATAATGCCGTGGTTGATGCCGACAGTTACGAATCTCCCTATTCCGAGATGATCTGGCGTTCGCCGGATGGTTCGGAAGTGCTCGGCATTTTGTTCGCGAATTGGTACTGCAATGGGATGGAGGTTCCGGTTGATTCGGAGAAAGCCCGAGCCTATTGGGATAAAAATCTGGCGGATGCCGAGAAGTTTGCCTCGACTCCACATCTGTTGTTCATGAATGGTTGTGATCATCAGCCGATCCAGACGGATCTGCCCGAGGCTTTACGTACGGCGGCTGCGTTGTATCCTGATGTAGAATTTATCCACTCCAATTTTGACGATTACATTGAGGCGGTTACGAAGGAAGTGCCTGAGCATCTGGCGACCATTGAGGGCGAGCTTCGCAGTCAGCATACGGATGGTTGGGGAACACTGGTGAATACGGCATCTGCCAGGGTTTATCTGAAACAGTTGAATCAGCAGGGGCAGATGTTGCTTGAAAAAGTAGCCGAACCACTCGCCGCCATGGCCCATATAGCTGGGGTAAAAGATTATCCGCACCATCTGTTGTCACATGCATGGAAGATGCTGATGCAGAACCACCCGCATGATAGCATCTGTGGGTGCAGTGTCGATGAGGTTCACCGTGAGATGGTGACCCGCTTTGCCAAGAGCAGACAACTTGCAGAGAAGTTGGTTTCCCAGAGTGCGCAGGCGATTGCTGAGTCCATTCATGTGCAACCTGCTGAGGCTTGGGGAGAGGAAGCGGTGCCGTTTACCGTGTTCAACACGAGTGGTTGGAATCGAAATGGAATCATTGAGATGGACCTGATTGTGGACAAAGCATTTTTCCCGGAAGGTCCTAACCCTCAGGCGCTTGCGCAGAAGGTGGAGAAAGATGCACTGCCAGTGTATCAGCTGGTCGATTCGGATGGACGCACATACTCGGCAGAAATCAAGGATCTGGGTGCGCATTTTGGCTATGAACTTCCGAAGGATCGTTTCCGACAGCCTTATATGGCTCGTAAAGTAAGAGTGACTTTCCAGGTGGTGGATGTACCTTCGCTGGGATATAAGACGTATGCTCTCATTCCAGTCGAGAAGCAAGCAGAGATTGCTGAAGTGCCCGATAAGAGTGAACTCATCCAGGTTCAGGGAATGATGATGGAGAACGGTCAATTGCGGGTGACGGTTGAAGAGAATGGTACGGCAACGATTGAAGATAAGGTCTCAGGTGCTGTATACCAGGGATTGAATTCATATGAGAATACCGGTGATATCGGCAATGAATATGTCTACCGTCAACCCGAGGGAGAGACAACGCTGACCACGGAGCATCTGAAGGCGGACCTGCGGATTGTGGAGCAGTCTCCGTATCGGGCAGTTATGCAAAGTGTATTACGCTGGGATATTCCTGCTGGAGCAGATGAACTGTTCGAGCTGGAGAAGCGCCAAATGGTTCCTTTTACAGAACGGAAGGCACAGCGAGTCGAGAACACTGTTCCCTTGGTGATTACGACAACGTATACGTTGGAAGCGGGCAGTAATATAGTCAAGGTAAAATCTGACTTTAACAATCAGGCCAAGGATCATCGACTGCGTGCATTATTTCCATCCGGACTGGTGACAGAGGAGCATTATGCAGATTCCATCTTTGAAATTGCCAAACGTTCCAATACACCGGCAAAGGAATGGGTGAATCCAAGTAATGCACAGCATCAGCAAGCGTTTGTACATGTGACCGATGGTGATCATGGCTTGATGATTGCAAACAAAGGGCTGAATGAATACGAGATTTTACAGCATGAAGAGGGCAGTACGATTGCAGTTACGCTGCTGCGTGCCTCTTCGGAACTGGGAGATTGGGGTGTGTTTGAAACACCGGAAGCCCAATGTCTGGGACCTCAGAGTGTGGAATATGCGATTATTCCATTTGCGGGCGATGCTGCACAGTCAGGTGCATGTGCATCCGCATACGTGTATCCGATTCCGTGGACGACTGTACAGCAAGGGGCACTTGCGTATACATTTGAGCGAGAAAGTCATGCCGGTGCCGATGGGAAAAAGGTTGAACTGCCTCTGTCGAAGCAATGGCTGGCATGGAATGCACAAGGTTCGTCACTAGCCTTCTCCACATTGAAGATCGCAGAGGAAACCGGAGATTTGATTGCTCGCTGGTATAATCTAAACTCCGAACCCGTTGAGTTGAACGTGCAAACTGGATTCGAAACTGCCTCCGTTTATGAGAGCGATGTGCTGGAACGGGTTAAGGGCAAGTTGGAGGGGCATAGCCAGACGGTATCGGGGTACAAGATTGTTACACAAGGGTATACGTTACGTTGAGTTGATTATTGAACATCATAACTATAGAAACCTCCTGTTCACGGTAGCGTGGACAGGGGGTTTTTGTTAGTCAAACATTGTCTTATTGAAGGCTATAGTAACTTTATTGCACGGTACAAGTTCTTTTTATCCAATAAAATAATTAATTTCCAATATAGAAAAATGTGGTATTATTGTGCTAGTTTGTTGTAATGGAGGTAGACCTAATGATCTATATTTTATTTGTATTCATCGTTGTAGTGATTATTACACTTAGCCTTTGGGTTCTGAGTTTAGCACGTAAACAAAAGAAATCAGTGCTGCTTTTTGAGGAGAATTACGACTTAAAAGCCATTACTATCGCAGATATAGACAGGATGGAGGATGGCTCTGGCTTCGAGATGTACTTGTACAGATTGTTAATTGAGTTGGGTTATTCAGGGGTCTATAAAACGTTAGGAAGTCGCGATTTTGGTGCTGACGTAGTTTTCACTGATCGGGAAGGTGTTAGAAATGTCATTCAAGCAAAACGATACTCAACAGAGTATCCAGTTGGCATCAGCGCTGTACAAGAGGTGTTTTCTTGCATGAGATATTATAAGGCTAAGAAAGCAATCGTAATTACTTCATCCCACTTCACAGAGTCGTGTGAGACATTAGCTGGTATTAACTTTGTAAAGTTGATTGATCGAACTGACTTAATTCATGTGATTGAGGCTTTTAGAGACGGTGATATGATTGAGGCGCGTGATATTATTGAAGCGGAACCGAGGATGATCCTTGAATCCTGGTCGGAAGCGAATAACAATACGCTACATGAGGTTCGAAAAGATTACAAGGCAGAAAAGTATGTGAAAAAAGTGATGAGTAAGTGAAAACAGATAGCATAGTATTCAGTAGAAAAATGATTGATTCCGTTGACTGTTCATACATAACCTAAGTGGGAAGAGGGGGTTCAATTTTAGTGAAAAAAATGAGCTGGATTGCTTTGTTTTTAGTCCTAATTTTGTACTTTATTTCGATGTACTCACTATATTCTCATATGAATAATAAATGGCTAGTTAGTCCTCCCAACTATGTAATTCTAATTCTTTCTATTTTAGTATTAGCTATAGCTATACTTGGTTTCAAAGAAAATTTGAACAAGTCTACGAAGGTAAGAAGTTGGATCTCAACGGTTCTATCCTTAGCATTGATCTTCATCCTTTTGGGTGCTTTGACATTTACATCGATATTTTCTGGGTACAAACAATTACTTACGACTACACATTCACCAGATAAGCACTATACTATAAGTTTCTATAAAACTGACGCTGGAGCCATGGGATCGTTTGGCGTTATGGGGGAATTAAAAGGCCCACTTTGGTTTAAAAGAGTATTTTATTATGAGGGAAAGACGGATCAGGTAGACTTGGAATGGGTTGATAACCATACAATTTCAATTAATGATCAAAAAGTTAATTTATTAAATGGTGAAACTGTACGCCGTAGCCCTTAATTTTATAAGATTTTTTTCTTAACTGATAGCTAAAGTGAAATTCCTTTACGGAGTTTCGCTTTTTTTGCGTTTCGAGAAAAAGATGGATAGAAGAGAAAGTGATCATCATCAAAAATCCTTTGAGGTTTTATATGAATGAATAGAAGAAGTTAAACATGTCGTGATTTTATACATTTATTGTCGTGAGTTTCTATTAAAAATAGATTAAGTCTGTGATAACTTATAGATAAATGTCAGAATATTATATAAGATGAATGTAACATTTACACGCAAACGAAGAGTGCAGAACCAATCTGTAGAAGCGAAGCGTTCGCCTTTATCCCCGGATTTTCTCCATTAAGAAAGGATTCAAAAAATACGGGGATAACAGTGATCGTAAGATGGTACTGCAATCGGAGTGGCTGAGTGTGAATTTTACAGGTTCACCTTATATCCTATGGAGGTAAGACAACAGTGACCATTCGAATTGGAAAAATTAGTTTGTGGCATGTTCACGCATGGGATTACATCAAGCAAGCACAGGAACATGAGGATACAGTCATCGCCGCTGTATGGGATGAAGATGCCAAGCGTGGTCAGGAAGCGGCTGAACATTTAAACGTGCCATTCTATGCTTCACTCGAAGATATGTTGGCCAAGGATGACATCGATGCCGTTATTGTAGATGCGCCAACCCGCATTCATGAAGAAGTGATCACCGCTGCTGCAAAAGCAGGTAAACACATTTTCACGGAGAAAGTTATTGCTTCGACACAGGCGGAATCCAATAGAATCCTTAATGAGGTAAAGGCAAACAACGTCAAGATGACAGTCTCCTTACCTCGACTGAATGCAGGGTATACGTTAACGATTCAGGATGTCCTTAACCAGGGATTACTTGGTAAAGTGACTTATGTTAGAGTGCGTTTATCGCATGATGGAGCAATTTCCAACTGGTTGCCTGAACACTTCTATGATCTGAAGGATTGTCAGGGCGGTGCGCTGATTGATCTGGGCTGTCATCCAATGTATCTCGCCAAACTGTTTCTGGGTCAGGAAGTAACAGCGGTTAATGCGAACTTTGGATATATTACAGGTAAAGAAGTGGAAGATAATGCCGTTGCAACCTTGTTTACAGATTCTGGAGCAGTCGGCGTTGTTGAAGCCGGTTTTGTGAACAGCCATTCTCCATTTACGATTGAGGTTCACGGTACGGAAGGTACACTTCTGTATGGAACACCTGATGAAAAGTTATTGATTCGCACGAAAGCAGCAGAGGGACAGTATCAAGAGTGGACTGAACTTCCTTTGGCAGACCAAAGAGAAAGCGCATTCAATCAATGGGTTGCACATATACAGAATGATACGGACGCAACTGAAAACGTGCAGATCGCTATGGAGCTGACCCGTTTGATGGAAGCAGCGAATCTCTCTGCCAAAGAAGGGCGCAGAATCACTCTGAATGAGTTGAAGGGTTAGGATTTATTAAGGAGGTGTGCAATCTTGAGCCTGTATCCTTATGAGAAAATGCTTGAACGGCAGGATCTCCTGGAGAGACTGGATATTCTAATGGTTTGGGGACATTATGAGATTCGCGTGATGCGATTTCATCTGACTTCATTTCCAGCGGGCCGAGTTGTGGATTTCCATAATCATGCGGAGTTTGAGTTTCATTTTATCCCAAGAGGTAAAGGTAAAGTTATTCTGGATGATCAGACACATGCACTCTCGGAAGGTATGCTGTATTTGACTGGACCGGGTGTCGTTCATTATCAGGAGGCTGATGCCAAAGAGGACATGGATGAACTATGTCTTCATGTGGATATCGTTCACAAGCCAAGAGAACATGTCGATCCCTGGGAAGCAGCTGAATCCGAGGAAACGATGGAAAAGCTGAGAACGCTTCCGCTTACTCCGGTGAATGATTATCATCGGGCAATGCATTGTTTTTTGGAAGCCTACGAGGCATGTGATCAGAAATTGTTAGGTTATTATACATCGATCAAGCAATTGGTCATCAGCATATTACTCAAAACCGTGCGAGCATACGACACCGGGGGGAATCGACCGGAAGCCCCTGTGCGGGATATGTCGGTGTATCGCTATGAGTATGCAGTGCAGTATATGGAGGCGAATCACCCTTCAGTGGTCACACTGGAGCATGTAGCTGAGAAACTTCATATTAGCAGCAGACAATTGCAGCGAATCTTCTACCAAGTACAGCCGGAGATGCCGTTCAGCCGTGTACTGGAGGATATTCGTCTGCGCGCCGTGTGCCGCAATCTGAAGGAAAGTAACGTATCCATTGAACAGATCGCTCTTGCTTCAGGATTCAATAATGCCAACTATTTGCATGCTGTATTTCGCAAACGTCTGGGGATGACCCCGTCGGCTTTTCGCAAAATGAAACAACCAATACTTAAGTGAGGGTGAATATATATGAGTAAAGTATATCGTATCGGAATTATTGGCTGTGGTGGAATCGCGAATGGTAAACATCTGCCGAGTCTGAGTAAACTGGATAATGTTGAACTGGTGGCTTTCTGTGATATCGTTCAGGAACGTGCGGATGAAGCTAAACAGAAATATGGCACTACTGAAGCCGAAGTCTACACGGATTATCAGGAATTGCTCAAGGATGAGTCTTTGGACATTGTGCATGTACTTACCCCGAATATTTCTCATGCCGAGATTTCTATTGCTGCCCTGGAAGCGGGGAAACATGTCATGTGTGAAAAGCCAATGGCGAAGACATCTGCTGAAGCACAGCTCATGCTGGAAGCGGCAGAACGTACCGGCAAAAAACTGACTATCGGATACAACAACCGTTTCAGAGAAGACAGTCAGTATTTGAAGAAGGTGTGCGAAGCAGGTGACCTGGGTAATATTTATTTTGCCAAAGCACATGCGATTAGACGTAGAGCAGTACCAACATGGGGTGTTTTCCTGGATGAGGAGAAACAAGGTGGCGGCCCATTGATTGACATTGGTACGCACGCACTTGATCTGACGCTCTGGATGATGGATAACTATCAACCAAAAGTTGTGCTGGGTACGACCTATCATGAGCTTTCACAACGTGAAAATGCGGCCAATGCCTGGGGCCCGTGGGACCCAAAACAATTCTCCGTAGAAGACTCGGCCTTTGGCATGATTGTAATGGAGAATGGGGCAACGATTATGCTGGAATCCAGTTGGGCACTAAACTCACTGGATGTGGATGAGGCGAAATGTAGCTTGAGCGGTAGCGAAGCGGGTGCGGATATGAAGAACGGACTGCGCATCAATGGTGAGAAATTCAGCCGTCTATACACCAATGAGATTGAACTGAGTGCAGGCGGGGTAGCTTTCTACGATGGTAAGAGCGAGAGCGCACCGGATGTTGAGATGAGAAAGTGGATTGAAGCGATTGAGAACGATCAGGAGCCGGTGGTCACACCGAAACAAGCACTGGTTGTATCTCAAATCCTGGAAGCACTCTATGAATCTGCTCGCACAGGCAAGGCTGTATACCTGAATAACGCTAGCGAAGCATAGAAAAGGCTTAAAACAATAGATTAGAGAACCCTTTGTCCTGTTATTTGGGGCAGAGGGTTTTTGGTGTTTTGGATACTAGGGCGTATCTGAAAACTCCGAAGGAAGCAGATTTTGCCGAATTTTCGTTCCAAGCCAGGAAGTTTTCCGCAGGCGTGCCGGGGCACGTCAAGGGAAAGTGACGCAGCAGGGGGCGAAAAGGCGGTAAAAGATGCACTTCAGCGAGTTTTGAGACACGCCCTAGCTATTGGTCCATACCAGACTCTGTTTCGGCACATATGATGAGAGAAAAATGAGCTGAAAAGAGGGTATGTCTTGACTAAACACAAAATGGGTCATGGTGTTTCCATTGTTGTATGTACCAATCGGCCGCAATTTTTTGACAACATCCTGCAAAATTACAATCGGCAGCGTTATAAAAGCAAAGAGCTGATCATTGTCCTGAATCATGACAGTATGAATCTGGCATTATACCAAAACCGGGTTCGGAATCTTGCCAATGTTCATGTATATCAAGTTCCGGAGAGCATTTCCCTAGGACAAAGCCTGAACGCTGGCATGACAAGGGCACGCTTTTCGTTGATTGCCAAATTTGATGATGATGACTACTATTCGCCGTATTATTTAACAGAGCAGGTGAGAGAACTTAGACGGACCAAAAGTGATATTGTGGGTAAACATTCGTGCCTCGTCTATTTGGGCGCATCCAAGACATTGTTGGTCAGATCTCCTGCTGAAAAAAATAAACCGGTTGAATTTGTTCAAGGGGGCACTATTTTATTCAAAAGAGAGATCTTGAAAAAAGTCCGCTTCACGGACCGTTCCATAGGGGAAGATGTGACCTTCCTGAGACAATGCAGAAAAAGAGGATTCAAAGCGTACGCGACCTCTCCTTACAATTATGTCTATCACCGCAGACAGAACAAAAAGAGTCATACCTGGAGAGCGGATGACAGCTTTTACCTGAGGGGAAGCAAAAAACTTGCGTTTACAGAGGATTTCAAACCCTATGCCAATAAGAAGTATAGAGGAGAATAACGAAAGCGAAGATGCATCTGCTGCGTGTAGATGCGTCTTTTTTGTGCCAAAATGCTTCAATTTGGAGGTGATTAGAAAAAAAATATGAATTTACTTGAAAAAAAGTATTGCATATAAGTTTAGTCGGAATTATATTAATGGTATAAGGTCTAGACCATATACAGATCGGAGTGTTTAGATGTCCAGTACGTTTTCATTTCGTTTTGAGAAAGTATCCACCAAAAAGGTTAGTGAGTTCATTAGGGAACAACTGGAAGAAGCCATTATTTTGAAAGAATTAATGAGTGAAGAACAGCTTCCAGCCGAGCGAGATCTGGCAGAGATTTTTAACGTAAGCCGGATTACTGTTCGCGAGGCACTCTCTTCACTGGAAGAGAAAGGCTTGATAGAGAAAAGGGTGGGTGCCAAAGGCGGAACATTTGTACTGCCTCTGACAGCCAATTCGCATAAACGGACCAGAGAAGAAATTAAACGGGATTGGTCACAGATGCTGAAGGTGTTCGAATATCGAACCATCATCGAGCCAGAGGGAGCTTTTCTCGCTGCTGAGCGGATCACCGCAGGCGAACTGGAGTTGCTTGAGGGTTACATGGAGCAAAGTATAGAGCCAGACTGCACAAGGGAATGGTTCAGGGCGCTGGATGTGAAATTTCATCTAACCATCTCCAAGGCTTCGGGGAATCCATACTGCGAGAGAGCCGTCAGACAGATCCGGACGAAAATTAATCCGGCGCTTGACTTGATGCCTTATGATGACCGGATACGTACCGTCAACCACGGTGTACATATGGAGATTCTTGAAGCATTGAAAGCCCATGATAGCACTAAGTCTAAGGAGACGATGAAAAGGCATATCGAATTCTCAGCGGATGCAATCTATGCCCGTTTGGTTTCTGAATCGGACAAAAATGAAGGGAATGACAGCAAATGAATCGTTCAGAACTAATACAGCTGGCTCAGCCACTACAAGCCCAGTTAAGTGCTTGGCGCAGAGATTTACATGAGCATCCGGAGATCGGTTATGAGGAGCATCGCACATCTGCTATCGTAGCTGAGCACCTGGAAAGCCTGGGGTTGGAAGTTACACGCAATGTCGGACAGACCGGGGTTACAGGCCTGCTTCGCGGAGAGACCGACGGACCAACCTTTGCTTTGCGCGCAGACATGGATGCCTTGCCAATCCAGGATCAGAAAGCGGTGGAATACCGTTCGCAAGTAGAAGGCAAAGCGCATCTGTGTGGGCATGACGCTCACACCTCCATCCTGATGGGAGCCGCCCAACTGCTTACTGGTCTTGGAAGACCGAAGTCAGGCAACATCAAATTTATTTTCCAGCCAGCAGAAGAGGGACTTGCAGGTGCAAGAGCCATGATCCAGGACGGCGTTCTGGAGAATCCAAAGGTTGATGCCATCGCAGGATTACACATGACACCTGGACAGGACACGGGAACCTTGGGCGTAAGTCAGGGCGTTGCTTTTGCATCAGCTGATCCCTTGATTATCAAGGTGTTTGGCAAGGGTGGGCACGCAGCTCGTCCGCATGAGGGTATTGATGCGATCGCGGTATCCGCTCAGGTCATCACCGCATTGCAAAATATCGTCAGTCGGATGGTTGATCCACTTGAACCGGCAGTAGTCACGATTGGCAAAATCACGGGAGGTTATATGGGAACAGCCATCGCCCCCGAAGTGGAGATGATCGGTACGGTTCGTACACTCTCACCTGCCATTCGTGAGCGGATGCCAGCTTTGATCGAGCAGGTTGTTAAAGGGGTCTGTGATTCTTTTGGAGCTGGATGCGAAGTTGTCTACGGCGATGGATACCCTGTTGTCGTGAATGATCTCGGCATGGTTGACCTGCTAACAGAGACTTGTGATCAGGTTAATGCGGAGAAGGGATGGACTTATATCAAACCTTCTACAGGGGGCGAGGATTTCGCGTTTTATTGTGAACAGGTTCCGGGTGTGTTTTTCAGACTAGGATCTGGGAATGATGAGGAACGTACTCGCTATCCACTCCACCATCCCATGTTTGATCTTGATGAGACAGCGATGCCTTATGGTGTGGGCATGTTGTCCGCAGTAGCACTTGAATTTTTGGCACGGAATACAACTTCTGAGGGGGAGCAATCACAATGAAAAAAAGACAATGGACAGGCTTGTGGATCACGTTACTGGCAGTCGTAATGGTACTCAGCGCTTGCGGAGGAAAATCGACAAGCACAAATGATGGTTCCGCAACAGAAGGAACGGGCAGTGGAAGCGCAAGTACAACACTGACCGTTGCTGCGGCAACCGATATTGAGAGTTTTGATCCGCACAACAACAACAATACTTCCAGTGAGGCGGTTCTGGTCAACGTTTTTGATTATCTGATCAAAAATGACAGTGAACAGAAAAAAGTTGCGGGACTTGCGACATCATGGGATCAAGTCGATGATACAACGTGGAGATTTAAGCTGCGTGAAGGTGTTACCTTCCATAATGGCGATCCATTCACTTCAGCAGATGTAAAATACACGCTGGAGCGCGTAGCCAAGGACGAGACACTGAAACAAAACAGTTATTTCAAAAATATCGTAGAAGTTAAAGTGGTGGATGACTATACCGTAGATATCATCACAGATGGTCCAGATCCGTTGCTCCTGAATCGTCTGTCCAAAATGGGAGCAGGCATTCTGCCAGCAAAATATATTGCGGATAAAGGATTCGATGCTTTCCTGAAACAACCAGTAGGCACAGGCCCTTATAAGTTCAGTAAATGGACCAAAGATGATCGTGTGGAACTGGTAAAAAACGAGAACTACTTTGACGGTGAACCAAAATGGAATGAAGTGGTATTCCGCGTTATTCCTGAAGCCTCCACACGTGTATCCGAATTGCTTGCTGGTGGTGTAGATGTGGCGTCTTCCATTCCCTCCACTGACATTGCCCGGATCGAAGGCGAAGCAGATAAGAAGATTGTCAAAGCGCCAATCCAGCGTGTGCTTCAGTTGATATTCCGTCAGACAGAAGGTAGCATCACAGCTGATCCGAAAGTACGTGAAGCGATTGACCTGGCTATCGACAAACAAGGGATCGTGGACAGCATTGCCGGCGGAGCAGGTATCGTAACCCGCACATCCGTAACACCAGGCAACTTCGGTGCTGATCCTTCATTGTACAAAACATCACTTTATGATCAAGCAAAAGCCAAACAGTTGCTGCAAGAAGCTGGCTATGCGGAAGGTGAAGCCGAGATGACTATCTCCGTTTCCGCACAATACAAAGAACAGGCTGAAGTTGTTGCAGCAATGCTGGAACAAGCCGGATTCAAAATCAATCTGGATGTCCTGGAAGCAAGTGCATTCAGTGAACGTTACAGCTCCAAATCATTCAAAGAAATCTTCATGATTGGTATTGGTAACTCCTTGTTCGATGCTTCGAATAACTACAATCGTTATATGTTGGAAGAAGCAAAAGGCGAGTCGGATTACAACAACCCTGAAGTAGAGAAACTGCTTCAATCGGCATTGGTGAACATGGACCCTGCGTCTCGTGAGAAAGAGTATCAGCAAGTACAACAGATCTTCTCTGAAGAACGCCCAGCCGTATATCTGTACCAAATGGAAGGTGTCTACGGAACAAATGCTAAAGTGAACTTCGCGCCACGCAGTGACGAGATGTTCTATGCTGACGAGATTACACCTGTTGCACAGTAACATCGGGTATAACAACCGGTCATTGAAAAGATAGGCCGTGAACGGCAGGGACTGGATAACCATGTTCCTGCCGTTCTTTTTTAAAAGGGAGGTGAACAAGGAATGGGCAAATACGTACTTAAGTCACTACTGCAGATCATTCCGGTGCTGTTCATTGTTTCATTAATTGTGTTCATTTTGGTTCGAGTCACCGGTGATCCGGTTGCGCTAATGTTGCCTGAAACGGCTACCGCTGAAGATCGTGCTGTCTTGACGCAGGCACTTGGTTTGGACCAGCCTTTATATACGCAATACGTGAAGTTTCTGGGCAGTGCGATACAGGGAGACTTTGGTCAATCTTTTCGCTACAATCAGCCTGCGTTAGAGCTTGTGCTGGAGAGATTGCCTGCCAGCTTTGAACTGGCTGTAGCCGCCATGTTTTTTGCTGTACTTATGGCTGTGCCACTTGGAGTCATTTCAGCTGTCAAACGCAATACGTTTACCGATCTCATTATTTCAGGAATATCCGTCATTGGTAAGGCGATGCCAAACTTCTGGATGGGGATTATGCTTATCCTCTTGTTCTCCGTCATGCTGGGCGTATTGCCGGTATCTGGTCGCGGAGGATTGTCACATCTGATCTTGCCGGCCTTTACACTTGGTGTTGGACTGGCTGCGCAGATGACCCGACTGATTCGCTCCAGCATGCTGGAGATTCTCAACCAGGACTATATTCGAACAGCTCGCAGCAAGGGGCTTGGCCGGATGGTTGTCATTGTAAAACATGCATTTCGGAACGGATTGATTCCGGTCGTGACAATTATGAGTTTGCAGTTTACAAGTCTGATCGGGGGCACTTTGATTACGGAAACGGTATTCTCCTGGCCTGGACTGGGTCAGTTGCTGGTCGTTGCAGTCAACACACATGATATGGCGATTGTACAGGCAGCGGTGTTTGTCATTGCCTTTATCGTTGTAGTAATCAACATCTTGACGGATGTAGCTTACAGGCTACTTGATCCGCGCATCAAATACGACTAGAAGGAGGTGCAATCATATGACAGGCAGCAATGAAATGCCAATTCCGGGTACAGAACAGGAACAAGACAATGGGCGTGCACCAACGGGATTTCGTTATATCTGGCAACAACTGATCATCAGCAAGACCGGAATGTTTGGTGCTGTGCTTGTATTGTTGGTTGTGTTAATTGCCATAGGTGCACCTCTATTGACGAGTCATGATCCGGCAGCGGTGAATCCGCTGGGCCGACTTAAACCACCAGCATGGCTTGAGGGCGGAACGGCCGAATACTGGCTGGGCACCGATAATCTCGGCAGAGACATGTGGAGTCGAATTGTATATGGTGCCCGAGTTTCCTTAATCGTGGGGATGGGTGCCGTGATTGTGTCAGGAATTATTGGCGCGATTCTGGGGCTGGTATCCGGATTCTACGGGAAATGGCTGGATGCTGTCATCATGCGTGTAGGTGATGCATTCATGGCGATTCCAACCATTCTGTTCATGCTTGTTGTGATGGCAATTGTTGGCCCGGGTATTACAACGTTGATCTTTGTCATCGGGGTGACGAACTGGGTTCCATTCACCCGTGTGGTAAGAAGTGAGGTTCTTAGTATCAAAGAGCGTGATTTTGTTCATGCGGCCAGATCGATTGGCGCGAAGAATGGAAGATTGATTCTGAAACACATTCTGCCGAATATCCTTTCATCTTTTATCGTCATCTGCGGTATGAATGTCGGCACAACGATTATTATGGAAGCTTCACTCAGTTTCCTGGGCCTGGGTATCAAACCACCTGATGTATCCTGGGGAGGGATGCTCAGTGATGGCAGACAATACGTTGCTACAAGCTGGTGGGTCGCTACATTCCCGGGACTAGCGATCACATTTACCGTACTCGGTGTTATTTTCCTTGGAGATTGGCTGCGTGATGTGCTTGATCCACGTACGGAGACAACCCATAAATAAACGGAGAAGGGAGCCATCATTATGAATCAAAGACCAATTATGCCGGAGGATCTGAGTCACTACCGTTGGATAAGTCAGCCAGTGATCAGTCCTAACGGACAAGTGGCTTATGTGGAACAGACCATAGATCAGGATAAAAACGAATATAATACACAAATTCGAGGAATTTCGCTCGATGGTGATGAAGATATTGCACTTTCGGATGGAACAAAAGATTCCTCACCTGCTTGGTCGCCGGATGGCACACAGCTCACATTCATTCGCTCAGTGGATGGGGGCAAAGGATTATGGACGCTCCATTCAGATCAAAAAGAGCCGGTTATGCTGATATCTCCCGCACGTAAAATATTGAGTTATATCTGGTCGCCGAACGGGCAGTACATTGCGTTTATCAGCAAATTACAACCGGAGGACCAACAGAAGAAAGCAGACGTCCAACAGGAGTCTGCACCTGTACTGCGAGGTAAAGTCTTCGAGCGTACAACGCCGAAGGCGGAAGGGGCTGGCTGGTGGGATGGTCAATACAGCCAGTTGTTTGTATATGAGATCAAAAGCGGGGAGATCACACAGGTGACTTCCGGGCTATGGAATATCAGTGCTCCGGCATGGTCGCCAGATAGCCAGCAGCTTTCTTTCATTTCGAAGCAAGTAGAGGACGAGGAACTTGATGCGGATCTGCTTTACTTTACCGATGTATACAGCATTCGATTGGGAGAAAGTGATCTGTTCAAAGTGACGGATTCCAGTCTGGCGATAAGCCAATTCTCCTATTCGTCCGACGGGCAGCAGCTGATCCTGATCGCCAGTGATCGTGAGTATGGAAGCGGGAGCCACAACAGCTTATACGCTGTTCCCGTTCATCGAGGTATACCCAGGCCAATCGCACCTCAATTAGATATGCAGATTGGTAACGCGGCGCTTGGAGATATGAAGTCGGCAGGTGCGTCACCTTCTCCACTCATGGATAATAAGCATCCGGAACGTGGTGTATATGTACTCGGAACACATAACGGGAATGTGGACGTGTACCGTATTCAAGAAGATGGGGCGTGTCAATTGGTGACGGGCGCTGGTGAAAAGGATGTGTATCAGTATACCTTAACGCCAGATGGTATGTCCCTGGTTATCGCTGCGTTGACGGATGAACACCCTGGAGAGTTATATCGCGTGGATATCGACAGTGGTGAAATGTTCAGACTCACCCGGCGAAATGATGAATTCATGGCTGAATTGGCTGTAAATGTGCCAGTCCGTGTAGAGTTTAAGTCCTCTGATGGATGGCCGCTTCAAGGTTGGTTAGCCACACCGGCAATACGTGACACCAATGGGAAACTGCCATTGATTTTGCAGATTCATGGTGGACCCCACGCGATGTATACGGGTACATACAGTCATGAAATGCAGACACTCGTTGCGCAAGGGTACGCTGTGCTGTGGATCAATCCTCGCGGAAGTATGGGATACGGTCAGGAGTTTGCCAGAGCTTGCCGTGGCGACTTTGCCGGAGGTGATTACCGGGATCTGATGGAAGCTGTTGATTATGCCCTGGCTACATATGATTTCCTTGATGCATCACGTCTGGGTGTAGCGGGTGGCAGTTATGGCGGAGTGATGACCAACTGGATTGTAGCGCATACCCACCGTTTCAAGGCGGCTGTAACCCAGCGTTGTATCTCCAACTGGTTGTCCATGTATGGGACGAGTGATATCGGAATTTCCTATGTCGAGGGAGTCATTGGTGGTAATCCGGCGGAAAACGCTGAATTCCTGTGGTCTCGCTCACCTCTTGCCCATGCACATCACATTGAGACGCCACTTCTGATCATGCACGGAGAGCAGGACTATCGGACACCGATTGCGCAAGCGGAGGAATTATATACTACGCTAAAACGATATGGCAAAAAGACCAAACTGATTCGTTATCCAGGTTCCAACCACAGTTTGCTGAAAAGCGGTAAACCTTCACTTCGGATCGATAGCTTCGAACAGGTGAATGCCTGGTTCAATCAGTACCTGGGGAATGAGGAGGGCGAGCAATGAGTCGGACTCAGCTGTCCATTCCTGTAGGGCTTCTTGTAGAAAATGTACTGACAAGTGGGGAACCAAAAGAAGTGATTATTGAATGTTTACAACGTCGAGACTATTCCCGTTTGTTGCCTCTGGTTAAGGAATCCGCGATGGATTTTGATGAAAGACTACAGACAGCAGCTGATATCGGAGACGATTGGGAAAAGGCGATACGTCAAGGTTATGAGTTCAAGTTTTTGCATATTAACGGGTTGAAACGATTGCTCGATTTCCGGTTTGACCGTAAGGTGGATCGGGATTACGTTCAAGATGAGTTGTCTCTGAAGCATATTCAACTGACCGCAGAAGAGATTGAACTGCTACAATCGTTAATTGGCAGGCAGTGGATCGTGCAAGCAGAAGAAGTAGAGGCAGCAGCAGAAGGCAGAACAGAGAGCAGAACAGAGAGCAGAACAGAGAGCGAGTCATCCTCTCGCATTCCTGTCCGTATTCGATTGAAATTCCCATAGTATGACTAGAAGAAGCCGCGATGATCGCGGTTTTTTTGCTATGTACAGGTAGAAATGAGGATGGCTGAATTCAAAAGTTGAAATCGGACTCTGCATGATTTATATTTATATTAAATGATATTATGATCTATCAAAAAATGCAGGTATAAAGAGGGGGACCTAGGATGTCCATTCAAAATGTTTTGGGAAAAATTCAAATATCGGATGATGTGATCTCCAAAATTGTCGGCAAGATCGCAAATACTACCAGTGAGATTTCCTCCATGTCGACAGGACTTATAGAGGGCATCACCAAAAAGTGGAGCGGGAAAAGTCTACAAAATGGCATAGATATCCGCAAGGTAGAATCAAGACTGGAGATAAACGTAAAGGTTGTCGTTTGTTATGGAACAAAAGTGCATGAAGTCTGCAGGGAATTGCAAAACAATGTGAGATTGCATGTGGAACAGCTGACCGGATGTGATCGTTGAGGGGTTATCATTCAACCAACCTGCTGCCAAGCTTTAGTCCAATTTCAACTACCTAGAGGAGTGACAGCGATGAATAAGATTTCCATAACAAAAGCCAGTCCACAATCATTAGTCGGCGGGCAGCTAAATCAGATGGCACTTGAATATATGGCCTATTCGCTTGCAGGTACCAAGGATAAAGGCATTATAGAAAAAACATTTAACAAGTTATGGCGTTCGAATCAGAACCGATTCAGTCACCAATATGCTTATGAAGCTAAAATGGGTAACCAAACGCTGGGCATGATCATGTGTTATCCGACCACTATAATGAACAAACTTGCTTTGCCAACGTTCTCCAAACTGTTTGAACTTCGGAAATGGAGCTTGATTAAGTATAATCTCCAACACTGGAAAGAGTTCTACTCCATGGTGACATTAAAAGAAGCGGAGAACGACGAGTACCACATCGGAACATTGGCTACGTTGCCTGAAAGCAGAGGACTTGGTGTAGGGACACAGCTCATTCATTTTGCTGAGGAGCAAGCTATAACACAAGGTCTGTCCAAATCCTCACTTACGGTTAAAAAGGAAAACCTACTAGCTATTAAACTCTACGAGCGTTTGGGATACCAGAGAGTAGGGGAAATCAATAAACCTTCGTTATCCCTGTACAGGATGTCCAAAAAACTGGTGTAATGTTTTCTGATAGGAATAGAACAAGCAGCTAACTGGAGAGTTTCATATATAAGCCCACATTGGAACAGTTAAAAGTGTGAGCTGGAGGGGCGCTTTATGCGTCCTTTTTTTAGTTCTTCAGATTTTTCTCATAAAAAAAGAAACTTGACTTTTGTGGGTGTTTAAGCAGGTACTTGACAGGGGTGTGGTATAGTATAAAAAGTTCTTTTAATGGAGAAAGACGGAGAAATATACAATGTGGGGTGTAACCAGTGTATCAATATAAGGATCAGGAATATGAAGCAGTACATTTTGAGGGACGTGACCTGCGCTATGGAGAACTCATAAGCTGTGTTTTCAAACAGTGTACATTTATGAACGCTTCTATGGAAGAAATTGAAACGAGTAACTGTCGTTTTATCGAGTGTGACTTCAAAGGGGCTTCCATGAATGGTTCGATTCATACGGAATCGGCTTTTGAAAACTGCACCTTCGGTGGTGCAAATCTCTTTGCTTCCAAATTCAGCTCCTGCAAGATGACAGGCTCAGACTTCTCTGGTGCGCAAATGGATGGCATTACCCTGAGTCACGGCGATTGGTCCTACACAAATCTGAGACATACACGTTTGGGGAAACAGGATCTGCGAGGAATTCGTTTCTTTGAGGCTGACTTTACGGACACGGATTTCACCAAAGCGGATTTGAGAGACTGTGATCTTACCCGAGTTGTATTAAGCAGAGCCAAGTTGCAAGGAGCCGATCTTAGAGGGGCTAATCTGGAAGGCATCGATCTGAAATCACTGGATATCAAAGGTGTACGTTTGGATCGCGAACAAGCCGTTCTGTTTGTACGCTCGTATGGTGCGAAAGTAGACTAAGTTGAGTTGAACATACACAGCATGAAGCCGCCCTTAAGGCGGCTTTTTTGACGTTAAAGCTTTCCCATTCAAGCAAATTGGCAGGAATAAGAGATCTAAACAAGAAGTAGTTAACATAAGTTTCAACTAAAAGGAGGTTATCATGACCGTCACATTAATTATTTTTGTTGCTGTTATTGTCTTTGGGCTTACAACAGGCACGATCACTACGATTATGGCATTTAAACTGCTACGTAACAATAAAGAGAAACATCACCTTCGCAAGAGCATTCTGCTGGACGGAATTCCAACAGAAGCAATAATTCATGATATTGTACAGACATCATCCAGTATGGATGGAAGGCCTGGCGTGCGATTGGATTTGACTGTAACCCAAGTTGACGGCCGCACCTTCCCAACAATTGTAGAGACTTATATTCCAATCACACATATTCCCCATTTTCAGAAAGGAAATGTCATTAACGTAAGATACATTGCGATGGGGAATGAACGAAAAGTTGAGGTAGAGGATGCCTACCTTCCGTGAGGTGCCGCATGGTGGTAAGCTTCGGTTATCAGGCATATCAAAAACCATTACCTGAAACAACTCAGGTAGTGGTTTTTGATGTGAATTTAATTGAGTTAATCCTCTTCTTTTGACATATTTCGTATATACCTCGCTTTGTTTCATGAAATGAATTTCATTACGTTTTAACGCTGTGCTTTGGGGCTCGTTTCAATCGCAAAGCAACCCAACTCATAATCAGAGCAGCAATGAACAGAAATACGGTCACACCTGCAATGACAACAAAGAAGGATTGGTCAAATGCAGCAAAGGCGGCATTTTTAAGCGATTCAGCAGACGCAGCAGGCAAGCTTTCGGCAGCGATAAGTGCTTCATCCAGACTGTCCTTCGCATTGGCTGGCACACTAATCCCCGCAGGAATCTTCATAGCGAGTGTGTAGAAAAGGGTCGACATGCTGCCGATGATTGCAATACCGGATGCTCCGCCCAGCTCATAACCCACTTCCTCAATGGAAGCGGCCATGCCCGCTTTGTGTGGTGGGGCATAACTCATAATGGAATGTGATGCAGCGGTCATCCCTGATCCAAGACCTGCACCAAGCAGTGCCAAGCCGATAATCTGCCCGGTGAACCCAGCATTGAAATACATCAGATACGTCCCCATGCCAAGGGCAGCGATGAAGAGAGTGAAGCTTTTGATATATACAACATCCACACGGTGCATAATGGCCCCCGTAACAGGTCCGGCAATGAGTGCTGCAACAGGTATGGATACGGTGAATAGTCCAGCCTGAAGAGGTGACATGCCTTCCACCAGCTGAAGCCGCTGAGTGACCATATATTGCACACCCATTTGTGCGAACAAGCCAACCAGTGCGGTAATAAAGCCGGTGCTGAATCTTGGGATTTTGAATAAGGACAGATCCAGCAGCGGATTGGGACTGTTATTCTGACGGCGAATAAAGATGATCAGGGACAGAACACCGATCACAGCAGCTATGATAGCGAGTGTCAGAGATCCTTCGCGTCTTGTGAATTCCTTAATGGAATAGATAATTCCGACCATGGCAATCATGATCTGAATGGAACTGGTGAAGTCCCACTTTTTCGAGGTATCCCCTTGATGTTTAGGGATCATTTTCAAGGCGAATACAAAAGCGATAATGGCTATGGGCAGGTTAATCAGAAACACAGAACCCCACCAGAAGTGTTGAAGAAGCAGTCCACCAACAATCGGTCCCAATCCAGCACCACCTGATGCAATGGAACCCCAGATGCCGATTGCCAGTGCGAGTTCTCGCTCATTCGTAAACGTAACTCTGATAATCGACAATGTTGCTGGCATCATCATGGAGGCACCTACGGCTAGGAGAATTCTGCTCATGACTAGCACAGCCGGTACTGGAGAAAAGGCAGCAGCAAGAGAAGCAACAGAAAATACGACCAAGCCCAGGGTAAATATTTTTTTATGACCAAGACGGTCCCCGAGTGTTCCCATTGCAGGAAGAAGACCCGCCATGACAAGGGAGTAACCGTTCAGAATCCATAATTTCTCCGAAGCAGATGCACCGAGATCATGGGTCAAGCTGGGTAAAGCGGTGTACAGGATGGTCATATCCATCACAATGAGTAATAGTGCACTTGAGACAATAACAAGAATCATCCAACGTTTGAATTTAGACATGTTTCCCTCCGGCGATATGAATAACTTACAATTCAAAGACTAAACTATCGGGTAACCCTATAGTCAAACTTTTCTTTACACACTATAATGCATGTATATTGATAAAACTTAGACTACATATGACCATGGAGGGCCCATAGATGGCTGGACATCACGCACAACATTTTACCACCAGTGAATTTGCCAAGATCTGCGGAGTGACCAAACATACCTTGTTTCATTATGACGAGATTGGGCTGTTAAAGCCTGAATATACCAATGCCAAGGGCTACCGCTATTATGGTATGCAACAAACGTATGTGCTGGATGTCATACATGTGCTGAAGAAGGCAGGAAGCTCACTCCAAGAGATTAAGTCGTTTATTCAAAATCAGAATACACCATTGTTAATTGAGCTGTTTGAACAGAAATTAAAGGCACTTGAGTCGGAGCAACAACGAATCAAACGTATGCAAAAGCTGCTAAGTGGTGCCATTGAAATGACGAAACAAGCCACGGATGCTTCTCCTGAAGGGCTGCATATCGAACAATGTGAGCTGGAGTATTTTATTGCTGTACAACTGGAGCAAGGGGATGGGGATAAGGAATTCTTCCGTAAGTTCATTGAATACAGGACCCATTGTGATGAACAGATGATCGACTATGAGTTTCCGGTATGGACGATCTTAACTCAGGAGCACTATGAGGCAGGAGAATACTATCCGGATTACTTTGGCAACAAAATAAAAGCTCCCATTCCAGGGGAAACGATATGGATTAAGCCAAAAGGGATGTATGCCGTCATGAATCATCGAGGTTCATATGAAAGCATGCCGGAGACGTATTCCCTCATGAAAGAGGAGATAGAAAAAGAGGGACTGCAAGTCTGTGGACATGTGTATGCACTGGACCTGCTCACTTATTTTGCAGAAAGTAACCCCGATGAGTACATCATCAAAATTTACGTAGAGGTGTGTAAGCCAGAAAACACAATGGTTTAACGGTACGGGGATGGAAGATGAGATCGAGGCTACACTGTCTTGACCCATATCGTATTCCATGTTAAGTTTTCTGTATTAAATTTTGAACTTTCAAAGGGGGGATAGAGTCATGACTGAATTAGAGGTTGTGGATGTTTATGTGGACCTGTCAACAAACATGAACAGTGGCATGGTTCACAATATGACTAATCAGAATCCGACACTTTGTCCTCCTATGCATAGATCTACTTGGCGCTGAGTGGTTTATCGCCAGGTTTCTTTATTGTATAAGCGAATCTAAATTCTGATTATGTTCAAATATTAAAGTGAGGGAATCCATGCCATGTTCTATGGTGAAATCCCGTCAGTTTACTTTTATATTTCACATAAAAAGGATGATATGCATGTCTTTAATCAACGTTACCAACCTGACCTTTGCTTATGAAGGCAGTTACGATAATATATTTGAAAATGTTAGTTTTCAGTTGGACTCCGATTGGAAATTGGGTTTTACCGGAAGGAACGGCAGAGGCAAAACGACTTTCCTCAATCTGTTGCTTGGCAAATATGAATACAGCGGACATATCTCTGCGAATGTTAGCTTTGAATACTTTCCTTTCCAGGTAGAAAATAAGGGAGCCATGACCGTTGATGTCATCGGCGAGATTCATCCTGAATATCTACACTGGCAAGTTGTGCGCGAGTTTAACCTGTTGAAAGTGTCAGAAGATGTGTTGTATCGGCCTTTTGATACGTTATCCAACGGAGAACAAACAAAGGTGATGCTGGCTGCTTTGTTCCTGAAGGATAATCGGTTTCTGCTCATAGATGAACCTACCAATCATCTTGATCTTCATGCAAGACAAATCGTCAGTAATTATCTTGGCAGCAAGCGTGGATTTATTTTGGTATCTCACGATCGGTCGTTTCTGGATCACAGCGTGGACCATATCCTTTCCATCAATAAAAGTAACATCGAGATTCAGAAAGGCAATTTCTCCGCTTGGTGGGAAAATAAAAGAAGGCAAGATCAGTTTGAACTTGCGAGTAATGAGAAATTAATAAAGGATATCAAGCGTTTATCCGATTCAGCCAAACGGACCGGTGGATGGTCGCATGAAGTTGAAAAGACCAAAAACGGTACGAGAAATTCCGGCTCCAAGGTGGATAAAGGATATATTGGGCACAAGGCTGCCAAAATGATGAAACGTTCCAAAAATATCGAACAAAGGCAGCAATCTGCGATTCAAGAGAAATCCAAACTTCTCAAAAACATCGAGAGTGCAGAACGTTTACAGATTCATCAGCTGGATTTTCACAAGCAGGAACTTGTTGAAATGGAACATGTGTCGATATCATACGGCTCCAATACGGTGTGTAAGAATGTCAGTATCACGGTTGAAAAAGGGGATCGTATTGCCCTGTACGGTAAAAATGGATCTGGCAAATCAAGCATTCTTAAACTGATCTGTGGTGAAGATATCCCTTATACAGGTCTTTTCCGTAAGGATCATCAGCTTAAAATCTCGTATGTGTCGCAGGACACGTCCGATCTCGGAGGGCATTTATCTGAGTATGCGGCCGCACAGGGGGTTGATGAAAGCCTGTTTAAATCGATACTTCGAAAGTTGGATTTTTCCAGACTGCAATTGGAGAAAGATATCTCAACGTTTAGCGCAGGTCAAAAAAAGAAAGTGCTCATTGCTAAAAGTCTTAGTGAAAAAGCTCATCTGCATATTTGGGATGAACCACTCAACTTTGTAGATGTCATTTCACGTATGCAGATCGAAGACTTATTGCTGGAATACTCGCCAACCCTGCTTTTTGTAGAGCATGATCGTGAATTTTGTGCAAATATTGCAACGAGAATCATCGAACTATAAGTACGTATGAGATAAAAGATGACCATGTTAAGAGCCGCCAAATGGCGGCTTTTAGTATTACTCGTGAGGAAGTATGCTATAATTTTATAATCTCATCCAATCATTTGATGGATGACTAGATCAATTGTAGACTAATTCGCCAAGAGGTGTAATACCAATGAAAAAGGAAATGACAACAATCAAACAAACCAGGCTCCATTCCATTTTGGACGAGGCCACCAAATTGCTGATTGAAAAACCGAATGCTTCCATGAATGAAATTGCGGAATCTGCAAAAATCGGAATCGCTACGTTACATCGATACGTGGAAAGCCGCGAACAGCTTATGGTATATCTCGGATTACGCGCAATCGAGGTGGTCAGTGAGACCATGAAAGAAATCCAACTGGATGAGGAGCATTGTGAAAAGTACATACCTGAGCTGATCGAGGCGCTGATTCCATTAGGCGACAAAATTTATTTTCTGGCTCATGACACCACCATTAACTATAATCCCGAGATTGAGGGAGCAGATCTGAAACTGAGAGAACCTGTATTACACGCGGTCGGTCTGTTACAACAGAAAGGTTATTTCCGCTCCGATCTCGATAAAACCTGGATTGTCGATGTGTTGTATTCCATCATGTTCCTGACGTGGCAGCAGGTTGTAAGTGGTCATATCGCGAGAAAAGCAGCCCCTGCGCTTGTGGTGGATACGTTTTATCATGGATTTAAGCAGAGATGAAAATAGGGGTGAGACTAACTCAACAGCATCAGCTCGTTACTCAATGACCAAATGATTTCATAAAGTCGCTAATTTAGCGGCTTTTTTTGCTTGTTTACATGTATATAGACCTGTTCAAACAGCGATATTGAACTAATCTATTCTAGGTATCCGTGAATTTAGCAAAACCAACTATAAACAAAATGAACGATTACATAACATTATTTGTCTTATTAATGAAAACACGGCAAAGGGGGGATAGAATGACTGACAGAGAAATTTTTGAATTGTACAAAGAGCAAGTTTATTACTTCTGTTATTATCTGATGAAGAATCAAGCAGATGCCGAGGACATTTGCCAAGAAGTATTTGTCAAAGTTATTTTGGCTGACAGAACTAAGGTAAGGAACATGAAATCATGGATATTGCGGATTGCTTCAAATGAGTGTCATAACGTTATGAGAAGACGGAAATCTGGATGGTTGAAAGAAATGCGGCATTATTTGTTGTCCAAATCCCAGAGTTATAACCCTGTGGAAGAGGGTGTGTACCATAGGGAAACAAAAGAAGAGCTACGAGGATTATATAGTGGGCTTCCTGACAAGATTAGGATGGTTGTTGTCCTTCGATTTATCAATGATTTGACTGTACCTGAGATCTCTAAAGTTATGAACATACCTGAAGGGACTGCAAAATCCAGATTAAACAAAGGATTAAAACTTCTCAATAAAATGGTTGAACCTCAACTAAAGGAGCTGAGTAATAATGAATCAGTATTCTAATAAGGAAAAAAATATATCTCATCCGGATTATGACTTAATGTGGACAACCATTGAAAAAGAAGCACATAAACGACGAGTCAATCTGAATTCTTCACAAAAGCCTGCTGGATATCGAGCTAAAGCAATTCCTATAAGCATCATTTTTACTTTTTTCTTACTTGTTGCTATTCCTGTATTCGCCAGTATGACGATTGATTGGGATCGAATCGGAGGCCGGGGCGTTGCAAGCGCAATAAATAATGGTATCGGTCAGCAATATGATCTTCAGTCCGCTAGTTCAGGTGTGACAATGAATTTAAGCGGTGTTGTAACAGATGGAGAAAAAATGAAAATGCTCATATCTCTGGACACATCAATCGATCTTTCTCCATATAGTGAATTTGCGACTGAGGAAAATACTATAATAGGAGAATCCGATGCGAGAGCGAACGTATATGGTTATTTGGGGCACGATCCTGATAGTCAGAAACTCATTGGGATCTATGAAACAGCTGATACTTTAAAAGGTGGTACCAAAGAGTTTACATTCGAAGCAAAGAATCTTATCCTTTATCGGGATAGGGATATTTTCCTGAAATCTAATCAACATACTGGAGAATCAATGGTTACTGGTGTTTCACAGTTTCCGGCGATTCATATTGAATCGGTTAGACATGCAGATAATCAAACGGTCATCCGTTATAAAGTCGAGGTAGCAGCATCAGATTTGGAAAGCGTCAAACCTCACTTGAGAGTTCATACCGGGTCCCAGGTTGTAGATGCTATTCCGACCATCTTGCCTAACGAAGAAAAAGGATTGTTGATTGAACAGGTATTTGATATATCGGAAGCGGATTGGGCGAATGCGAACCTTCATTTCAATTATGTTGAAGCAGCAAAACGATTGACAGGTACTTGGAAATTCGATTTTGTCGCAAATGGGAAAAAAGCAAGTGAGGCGATATATACGAAAAAACTGTATACCAATCCTGAATTCCAAGCAAAAACCGGTGTTACTTTAGATCAACTTGTGATTACTCCATTGAATCTTCAGATTTTAATTGATGAAGAAGGTTCATATACAGAAGGTATTGTTCAATATAAATCGATTCAGATGATTATAGATGATAAAACAATCACAGGGGTGCAAGCCACGAAAGGGGGGCGTTCTGAAAATAATCAGCAATTGTTTGATTTTGAATCTCCTGAGTGGTATCAAAACTGGTCTGATGTTCCAATGAAACTCATCTTAAAAGATGCCATTGTTCAGAAACGAGATACAACTAAAAACTGGATTCATTTAAATGAACCCAAGAAACAAAAGCAATACACCAAACTCACTGTCGATGGACTTGAAATACAATTTTCTTATTATAGGGATGGGGAGAAATTAATTGTAGAGTCATATTCCAAAACGCCTAGTTTCAGAGGTATTAACCAAACAATGCTTCGGATCAATGGCAAAGAAGTCTTTCCTGAAATTAACCCCCAAGGGATGACACCTGCAAAAATTCATATAGATACCTACAAAGATATTCCATTTGATGGACATATTGAACTGAATCCGGGCATCTATAAATACAGCGATCCGGACAAAAATGTAGAGATTCAACTGTAGATAAAGTAATTCATAATTTGAGCTTGATGAACAATATAACACCTTCAGAGAGAATCCGTTACATGAGGAACGGAGACTCTTTGAGGGTGTTTTTTTGCGTTCACAAAAGCGTTTCTCAGTGCGCAAGCTGCAAAAACTTGATTTTCTCACATATTCAAATATTAACAGAGTTCAGAATTTAAGATTTTCAGTTTACAAAAAATGATATAAATTTCTAGTAGATTCAAATCATTACCAAATAAAGACAAAATATTCAAGTGAGGGGGCCGGACAGAAACACCAGCAATTGTGCAGTTCGAATCAGCTTATGTACTCATTCCATCAACCCAAATCAGGAGGGATTCCATGCTTTACACCATTATTGTGCCAGTCAACCAGGACTATAACATTTTGAACCTGTTCACAGATTCGCTACTCCGGACGGTAAGCCCATCCACTCAGATTATTTTCATCAACGATGGTTCCGGCTCAGCAGTCTTTCAACATCTGGATAAACTGAAGCAAGAAGTAAGAGAAGGTGTGACCATCGAGATTCTTCAGCATGATTTTCCACTCGGTTGCGCCGTGTCGATTAATAGCGCACTGAGCCTAGCCAAGGGAGAGTACATTTTCTTCCTGGATTCTGACACCATTCTTCAACCGAACTGGCAACCGATGATGAAAGAGACACTGGATAGCGATATTACGATTGGCATGATTGGGGGCGTTCTGTTGTATCCGCAAACAGGAGGCGTGCAGCATTGCGGCATTGCTTTTGCGGACACCATCGGCCGACACCTGTTCCTGAACGCATCTCCTGATGATATCCCAAAAGAAACCTTCTCTGTTCAACTGGTGGTGTTTGCCATGTTTGGCATGAAGCGGGAGGTGTATGAGACCATCGGCAACCTCGATGAGAAATTCTTTAACGGATACGAGGACTTTGATTATCAGATGCGGGCACGAGCTGCCGGATACGATACAGTCATTAATCCGAATATTCAAGCATATCACTGGGAACGCAGCAGCGGCATTCACCGCAACTTCAACCGGAAGAACAATCTGGCACGATTCTGGAAAAAGTGGGGCGGTCAAATCGAGGCTGATGTGTGGCCATTCGTTTTCAGTCATCTGAAAGCACAGCTGGAAAGCCAAGAGGAATACCAGCATCTGCCGATTGTCGGGATTGACCTTGCCGAGGTTCGAAGTGATGCCGATACATTCTGGAACAAGCTGGAGGAAGCCGAATTTGCAAATGTAGCCGAAGTACGGGACTATTCAAACCGCTTTAATTCCAACGGGGCCATCTGGCTGCCACAGGTACTGGGCAAGGAATTGATTCATAGTGAGAACCGGTTACTGTTTTTGGTGGACAATTTCGCCCGTTTGCTGGAGAACCGCTACTGGATTGAGATGAGACATGCTCATCGAGCCAAGGATCTGATCATTGATCTGTATGGCAATGTGATCACAATGGATCGCATATACGATGGATGCTGGCCTGGAACCAAAGTTCGGTAATACACTCACAACGAAAATAAACAGGGAGGTACTTAAGGTGAAAGAAAAAGAGAGCACGCTCGATCGTGCCGTACGGTTTACCCGTAATCTGGAGTGGTTGGAACAAGTCGAAAAGGTAATTCCGAGCGGATGCAGCACTTTAGCCAAAGCACCTGAACGTTTATTTCCGGGCCATACACCCGTATGTTGTGCAGAGGCTTATAATTCCCGATTTACAGATATCGACGGGAATGAATGGCTCGATTGCGAAATGGCCATGGGTACGGCGCCATGGGGCCATGCCAGACATGAAGTCCAATTAACCGTCATTCACCAGTTGAAAAAAGGGACAAGCTTTTCTTTACCTGCCGACATCGAGCTTGAATGTGCGGAGTTGATTCTGGAGCGGTTCGACGGTCGTTATCCATCGCTGCGCTTCACTAAGAGTGGGGCCGATGCAGTGAGTGGGGCCGTGCGTCTGGCCCGTGCCGCTAGTGGCAAAAGCAAGGTTATTGCGACAGCGTATCATGGGTGGCACGACTGGTCTGCCTACGGTTATTATGGTGGCCAGACAAAAGAACGTGGCATACCGGTGGATATCGAGCGTTCAACGATCTGGATCAACAAGCCTACTACGGAGCGAATTGAGGCCCAGATTACCGCGTCTCCCGAGGATATCGCATGTATTGTTCTATGCCCCAACGAGTGGAAAAAGGACGCGCTGGAGAGTGCCGTAAACCTATGTCGGTCTCTGGACATCATTATCATATTCGATGAGGTAACTTCCGGTATTCGAATGGGCAAGCAGGCTACAGCAGGAGAATATGACATCTGGCCTGATATGCTCTGTATCTCTAAAGGTATGGCCAACGGTTTACCGCTAGCAGCGGTTATGGGGCCTGAGCACTTGATGTCTTTGTCAGGACAGGTCAGATTCAGTAATGCCCATTCCAGCGAAACGACAGCGCTCGCGGCAGCCATTGCCTGTGAACGATTAATGAAAAATGCGAAAGTATGGCCGACTTGGCGTGATCCGGCAACCCGGATCATGGATCGTCTGGAATCTGAACTTGTGTTACTCGGATTGACGGATCAATTGGAAGTGAGAGGGACGTATGCAAGCTTCTGCATCCAATCCCTGGCTGAAGATAACTTCCAAACAGATCCTTTCCGCGAGTTCATGGTGAAGAGAATGGCTCACTTCGGCATTTTCACCAAAGGTTACTTTATTTTCTCTGATGCCCATACACGGGAAGAATTGCTGTGGGTCGAGGAAGCGCTACTGCAGATCCTGTCAGACTGGAAAGAGATTCAGAAGCAGGAACATCTTCATGCGATGCAACTTTCGAAAACGTTTGAAGCTTAATCCATAGATCATAATCAACAATCGACTAGGAGGAATTATTCAATGAAAGCACTCGTATATCAGGATCTCAAACAGGTGACTTACCAGGAGATTGAGGAGCCAACCATTCAAAAGCCAAACCAGGTGAAAATTAAAATCTATGGTTCCGGCATCTGCGGGACAGATCTGAATATTGTCAAAGGCAAAGTGCCAGCAAATAAAGGAACGATCATTGGTCATGAAGGCGTAGGCACAGTGGTTGAGGTGGGCGACGACGTTCGTGGTTTCAAGATCGGTGATCGGGTATTGGTTGATCCCACGCAATCTTGCGGTACCTGCTCATACTGCCGTGAGGGTCTGTTCATCTACTGCGAGAATTTTGATGACTATCAAGTAGGGATGACGACACACGGAACCTTTGCTGAATATTTTGTTGGGGACGAAAAGTATATCTATGCCATTCCGGATTCCATGAGTTGGGAAACGGCCATGATGATCGAACCACTGGGATGTGTACTTCAGACGTTCATGAAAGCAGGGACTAAGCCAAGTGACTCTGTACTGGTCCTCGGTTCTGGAGCAATCGGTTCCCTGTGTCAGCTAGTTAGCAAACGATTGGCAAGGCTTACCGTAGGCACGGAAGTTGATCCATACCGCAAAGAGTTCGCTTCAGGGATCGCGGATCATGTGTTCTATCCTCAGGATCTGACGCTGGATAAAGTATATGAGATCAATAATAACAAAAAGTTTGATATTGTAGTGGACGCGGTTGGTAACCAGCTTCATGTAGGGTTTGAGCTGATTGCCAAAGGCGGCAAAATTATTCCTATGGGATATGACGACAGCTATGAGGTGACGTTCAAATCAACAGCCGTCATTAATGATGGGATTAGTATCATTGGCGCGGTGGCTAATCACTCGATGATCAGTACGGCACTGAAATTTGCCCAAAGTATCCCGGAACTGGAACAGATGGTGACAGCCAAGGAACTGCTGAGTGATTATGAACAGGCCTTTAATGGAACGATTGGTTATGACATGCATACTGGAGAGAAGTTGCCGATGAATTCGGTCAAAACAGCTCTTATCCTATAAAAGGTACGATAAGCATGTAGACATTAGCGGGTTTGCCGCTGCGAGAAGTTTGAATTCGCAGCGGTGAAAACCGCAGAAGGAAGGGATATCGATTGAAATTGCTTCAAGATTTGCCGAAGAATCCACGCTACTCCATTTTACTTGAACCGGTATGGGCCATTCCGGGCACGATCGTTCTCTTTTACGCTCCTTTATATATGAAGGAAGCCGGACTTTCGGACATAGAAATCGGTTTAATCAATTCGGTGAATCTTTATTTTGCCTTTATCTTTCAATTGTTTGCGGGTTCCATTACGAATAAGCTGGGCCGGAAACGGACAACACTGATCTTTGATCTGCTTGCCTGGAGTGTTCCCATGTTCATCTGGGCCTTCTCCCAGAACTTCTGGCTGTTTCTGATCGCCTACTTACTGAACGCAACATCCAAGTTTGTAACGGTCGCCTTTAACTGTCTGATCATAGAGGATGTGGAGGAACACAAACGATCCAAGGTATTCGCCATTCTCAACATGATTATTACAGGGGCTGGGGTACTCACGCCAATTGCCGGGGTGGTCATTGCTGATTATGGTATTGTGCCTACACTCGCCACTATTTACTTTGTCGGGGGCATCCTCATGACCGCCATGTTTTTCATTCGTAACCGATACACGGATGAGACCGAGGTCGGCAAGGAACTTATGGGATTGCATAGTAAAACCCGCGTGCTTCAGAGCTTGGGTTCCAGTCTGCGCCTGTTTGGAAAATCGTTCTACAAACGGAGACTTTTTCCGATTATTCTGATCACGGTGTTATCCAATCTGATCTTGCAGCTGAATTTCTTCCAGGTCATTTTCTTCAAGGAACAGTTGAAGTTTGATGACCGTGTCATTTCTTTTATTCCGGTCGTGACCGCGGTGACCGTCATGTTGCTCTATCTGGTCATCATTCCGCGACTGAAGCGGCGTTCGGAAGAAAAGTATGTTGGTTTTTCCATCGTGCTTAGCACGGCCGGAGCCATTCTGTTTCTGTTGATCCCTGTGGGGAATATAGGGATGTTGTTTCTCACGCTAATCGTGCTCGCTGCGGGTAACTTCATTTTGCAGACGTACCGGGATTCCCTGCTGATGAACCGATTAGGTACGCATGAGAAAGCCGATATGTTCTCGGCCGTGCAGACCGTCATGACGCTTACAGCCATTCCATCCGGTTACCTGACGGGCCTGCTCTATCATCACAATCCAACACTGTTATTCAGCGTCATTCTTGGTCTATATGTCGTACTCATGGTCATCATGTTCTTCCTGCCAGATCCGCAAAAGCACTCCCAAGTGCTGGAACCTTACAAAAATATGTAGAAAAAGGGGTTTACTGTATCTGGAGCGAATATGTAGTACAGAAAAAAACTAGTAAATGCATGTTCAAAAAGAGCGGTTTTCAGTACCAAGAAGATGGGATGAAGCTAGAAATGGAGTAGCGGAGCGTAGGAAAACTACGTGAGCAACGGACATTTCGGCTGAATGCCATATTCGATGCTGATGATGCCACTAGGCATCCTTCGTAATCAAAAGCGGACTTTTTGAACAACCTCTAGAACATATTTTAACTTGGGAGGCTGCTAACAAATGACTAACGTAATGACAACAGAAGCGCGGAAGCAATGGAGCTGGATGAACGAACCCGAAAGCTGGTCCTATACCGATCAGGGAGGTGTGCTGGTGGAAGCGAAGGCGGACACCGACTTTTTCCAAGACCCTGCGGGCAAGCACATTCGTGCAACCGCACCATTTCTGTCCATGCCTGTGCCTGGCGATTTCGAAATCACAACCCAATTAACCGTTGATATGAAAAATCAATATGATTCCGGATGCCTGATGGTGATGGCGGATGATCGTAACTGGTGCAAAATTTGTTTTGAGTATGATGGAAAAGCGCCTACCATCGTGTCGGTGGTGACACGTGATGGTTCATCCGATGATTGTAATTCGGTGGAAGTCTCCGTACCTAATCCCTATCTGCGTATACGCAAAGTAGAGGGCTGCATATCATTCTTTTATTCACCCGATGGGGATGAGTGGAAACTAATTCGTTATTTCGGCATGCCGATACAAGGGGAACTTCGAGCTGGATTAGTTGTTCAGTCGCCGACTGGAACGGGCTGTACGTGTCACTTTTTATCCGTGAACGTTACTCATCCGGACTTGACCGCACGTTTCTAATCCGCTCCCCCGGCCGATCATTGGAGGGAGAACAGGTTCATGGTAAAAGCATTTATATTTGATTTTGATGGACTCATTGTCGATACAGAGACACCTTGGTATTATGCGTTTCGCGATATTTATGAAGAGCACGGAGTGGAACTTGGTCTGGAGCTTTGGTCGAAAAATGTGGGGACATCCTTTGAGGAATTTCATCCATTTCTGTATCTGGAGCAAGCGCTCCAAAAAAAGATAGATCATGATCATATCAAACTGCTCTCTGAACAAAAATACGAAGTCTATTTGGGACAGGCCGCCATTCTTCCAGGGGTGTATGAATTGCTTCAGTCTGCGAGGGAAAAGGGGATTCAGCTTGCGGTTGCTTCCAGCTCCACACGGGACTGGGTACATGGTTACTTGCAGAAATTAGGCATTTTTGATTATTTCACAGTCGTTCATACATCCGAGGATGTGAAGCGAGTGAAACCGGACCCTGAACTGTACCTTCTTGCTCTCCAGAGTCTTGGGATCGAGGCTTCCGAAGCGATTGTGTTCGAAGACTCACCTAATGGCTTGAAGGCAGCCAATGCGGCAGGTATTCGTTGTATCATCGTACCTAACGAGGTAACGCGTGGTCTGGAATTCGCCATGCATGAACTGCGGTTATCCTCGCTGGCCGAGATCGATATGGAGGCGCTTTAATCCAGATACTGCTTGCGTAGCTCGATAGGGGAGATCCCTTCGTATTTTTTGAACACTGATCCAAAGTAACTGGCACTGTTGAAACCAACGGCTTTTGCTATTTCATGAGCGGTCGTAGCGTTATTTTCGATGAGCATTTCCTTGGCTTTCAACAGCCGATATCGCATTAGATACTCCAATGGAGTCATTTGAAATTCTTTTTTGAATATCCGATTGAGGTGCTGCTCGGTAACGTCCATCTGCTCAGCCAACAAGGGGAGAGAAATATCCTGATGATAATTTTGTTTGATAAAAGTAATGAGTTCATCCAATCTTAATCGGGCATCAGAACGTTCGTAAGCACTATAGCGTTCACCTTCAATGGTTAATCTGACCAAAAGCATGTACAGTAATGCGGATACGTGCCAGATCTGATCCTTGTGCCGGGACTGCAGCGCCAACGTAATTTCACGCAACAGGATATGAAGCATTCCATCCGGCTTGAAGGCGCGCAGCTCCCCGATCTGCAAGGTATGCAAGAACCGTGGCAACAAATAGCCATTGAAAGACAGACAATCAAATCGTAATGAATCACTCAGATTGTGGTAACGGTAGGTTACCTCCGGGAACAAAATGAGAGCGGTCCCTTTTTTGATCGAAAATTCATGATTTTTTGCTGCGATTCGCCCTGTTCCTCCGATGCACTGTACAATGCTGTAATCCCGCGAATGGTCGCTCCAATTCATCAATTCATCAACGGTCAACTGGTTTTGCCCTGTAATCATGAGCGGCATATCGGTATCCAGCGGATTCCCCATACTAGGTTTCGGCATCGTCGTGTTATTCCTCTTTTCGTTAAAGGATCATGTGCGTAAGTGGCGTGGTTACAGTGTTAAAAGAAACCTAGAAAGAATTATATTACATAAATGGAATAATTTTAATTGAATGACGAGCAATATATAAAACGTTTTCATATAAATGCTTCAACGATTATTAATTGGATGAATGAGTATGAACTGTAGTCTGATCAGCCTCTATTTATGGATCTAAAAGTACGCCTGCCTTGCCAACAGAATGCGAAACGGTATACGCTATAACGAATGAGTGATTAAGGAAAGGGATGCAAACATGAAGAAAGTCATCGTAGTCGGATCGGGTATTCTGGGGGCATCAACAGCCTATCAAATAGCCAAACATGGCGCAGAGGTCATCATCGTAGATCGAAAAGATATAGGACAGGCAACGGATGCAGCAGCCGGTATCATCTGTCCATGGCTGTCACAGCGTCGCAATCAGGACTGGTATCAGCTCGCCAAGGCAGGTGCGCGGTTCTATCCTGGCATCATAGCGGAGCTTAAAGCCGAAGGAGAAACGGAAACCGGTTATGCTCAAGTGGGCGCGCTTAGTATTCATACGGACGTGGACAAAATCAACAAGATGGAAGAGCGGGCCCGTCTTCGCAAAGCAGATGCGCCGGAGATTGGCGACATTACACCTCTAGATGACAAAGAAACCCGTGAACGTTTTCCATTGCTGGATGAACGTTATCAATCGGTACATATCAGTGGTGCTGCACGTATAGATGGAAGAGCGCTGCGCGATGCATTGATCCGGTCTGCACAGCGAAATGGAGCGGAAGTGATCCATGGAGACGCGACGCTTCAATTCGAAGCAGATCGGGTCATTGGTGTGAGTGTTAATGATCAGAGTTTCCTGGCAGATGAAGTCGTTGTCTGTGCAGGTGCATGGGCCAACGAACTGCTGAAGCCACTCGGCATACACTTTAAAGTGCATTATCAAAAGGCACAAATTATGCATCTACATGTCACGGATGGGGAGGATACAGGCCGCTGGCCTGTGATCATGCCACCTTCTGATCAATATCTGCTGGCCTTTGATCAACAGAAGATCGTGATTGGTGCCACTCATGAAAATGATGTGGAGGGTTATGATACAAGAGTCACTGCAGTGGGCATGCAGGAAGTTTTGAATAAAGGTCTGGAACTGGCGCCGGGGCTAGCCAATAGCACATTCCAGGAGGTAAGAGTTGGGTTCCGTCCGTTCACACCTGGCTTTCTGCCAGTAATGGGGGCTGTCCCAGGCTGGCAAGGTCTGATTACCGCGAATGGACTTGGAGCCTCTGGATTGACCATGGGTCCTTTTATCGGGAGTCAACTGGCGAAACTAGCTCTCGGCATGGAGCTGGATATCGATATTGAGCCCTACACTGTTGGCAAAGCAATGGATGAAATTGAAAGAGGTGAGTCATGACATATTCACAACGTGTATCCGATGGAGCGAACTCGTCCGATATCGTATATCTGGAGCATCAGATCGGTACGACAAAAGAAGAACTGCGAATAGCTTTGGAGAAACAAGAAACGTACAAACGCGAATTGTCGGAATTGAAGTCATCACTAATCAGGAATGTATCGGAAGACAGTTCTGAAGAGCAAATCTTAATGGAGAAGGCAAGCCAAACGAAGAACTTGATTGAAACCCTGTCTGAACAACTGGAACAACTACAGGAAGCATTAGCGAAACTAGGCGATTGATCGGTTCGTATGGCTTATCTCTCTGAGACATCGACAGAAATAATATACGATACGTATAAAACGAAAACCCCTTATATTAAGGGGTTTTTCTGATTTAGTTCAAATGGTTTATATCAATAAATGAACGTATGGTATAAAATGGAATCAGGTGCTGAACTTTCAATTCAGGTACCCATGTAACCAATCACGAAACTATGCTGAGAGGTGGATTCCAAATGTATAAAGAAGTGATACGTGTTGAGGACATCACGGGGTTTCAGTCGAGATCTGAAGAGTTTTTCCCACTTCACTGGTTTCGAAAAATGCTGTCCGAGAATCCAATGTACTATCACGAAGATACAGACACCTGGAATGTGTTCAGATACGATGATGTGAAGCAGGTTCTCAGTAATCATGAGTATTTTTCCGCCGAAGGAACCCGGACAACCATTGCCGTTGGAGCAAAGAACAATGAAGGCACACCTCCAGACAAATTAAACATATCAAGTATCGATCCTCCCCGTCATCAAAAAAGTCGTTCGTTGTTATCGGCTGCTTTTACACCGCGTAGTCTGAAAAACTGGGAGCCACGAATTCGCAACATTGCAGAGCAGCTGGTAGCCGATATTGAGCCAAATACGACCATTGATATTGTTCAAGCGTTGGCCGCTCCGTTGCCTTCGATGGTTATGGCCGATCTGCTTGGCATCCCTCTTACAGACAGCCATCGCTTCAAGAACTGGGTAGATATTCTGTTTCAACCCATCAATCCCAAGACGGCTGAGGAGAGTGAACTGAAAAAGCAAACTGCCGCGCAAGAGTACTATCAATTCCTGTATCCTATTGTGGTTCATAAACGGACTCATCCTGGTGAGGATATCATTACGGACCTGTTAAATGTCGATGTTGAAGGTGAGAAGTTCACGGAGGATGAGGTTGTTCGCACGACCATGCTTCTGCTCGGAGCCGGCATAGAGACAACGAGTCATATGGTTTCAAATACGTTCTATTCCTTCCTCTACGATGACCCGAGCTTGTATGGCCAACTCAGGCAGAACCCCGAATGGGTTCCGCTCGCAGTGGAGGAAATGCTTCGTTATCGGTTCCATAATGCCAAGCGGCATCGGACAGTAAAGCAGGATAATCAACTGCTCGGAGTGGATTTGAAAAAAGGAGATGTTGTCATCTCCTGGATGAGTGCAGCCAATATGGACGAACAGATGTTTGAAGACCCCTATGAGCTGAATATTCATCGTCGTAATAACAAAAGACATCTTACCTTTGGTAATGGCCCACACTTTTGTCTAGGGGCCCCGCTGGCAAGAATGGAACTCAGCATTGCCTTGACAGCATTTGTGGAGAAGATTGCTCGGATTGAACCGGTGGAGTCCTTTGATCTGGAGAATAATCTGGCCACTTCAGCGCCGGGACAGTCATTGACCCATCTGCCAGTGAAGATCGTTGCGGAGTGAGAAGGAATCATACGGGACACAACCTAAAAAGCGGCAGATCAGACGTAAACGTCTTGATCTGCCGCTTTGTTATGCAAGCAAGTATGAGGCTGGACACCTTAATTTGAATTCATAGAAACTTTTTGTCTTACCACCTGTTTGATTTCTTCCTCTTTGGCTTGTTTGGTGCGTTTGATAAAGAAGGAAAGGACCAATCCCACAACAGCGATACCGATGATAACAACATAAGCATCATTGATACCCTGGATCATGGATTCTGTAGCAAGCTGTTTTTGACTGAGACCATTGGCTACACCAGTCGCCATCATATCCTGTACGTGTGCCGTTGTACGGGAGGTCATGACACTTACGAGTAATGAAGTACCTACAGCGCCAGCCACTTGTCTGACGGTGTTGGAGATAGCTGTACCGTGTGCACCAAGTCTTGGTGGCAGTTGGTTAAGTCCCGCAGTCTGAATCGGCATCATGAGCAGAGCCATACCAATTCGGCGGCCGGTAGACATCAATACCAGGTATCCATAACTGGTTGAATCCGTTAAGTCGATAAAACCAATTGTGGTCACGATGGTGATCACCATCCCGATAACAGCGAGCCATTTCGCTCCAAATCGGTCAAACAATTTTCCGGCTACTGGCATCAGGAAGCCCATGACAAGCGCACCCGGAAGGAGTAATAATCCGGACTCCAGTGCAGTGTAACCACGTGCGTTCTGGAGATACAAGGGAAGCAACATCATGTCAGCATACATGATCATTGTAATCGCGATACTAATGACCGTTGTCAGGGAGAACATATTGTACTTGAAAGCCCGCAGATCAAGCAGCGGAGTCTCCGAAACGAGCTGACGCCATGTAAACAGGGCAAGAGAAACAATCCCAGCCCCAATGCAGATAAGAACTTCTGCACTTGACCATCCCAGACTTCCTGCTCTGCTGAAACCATAGAGCAATGCGCCAAATCCGATCGTGGACAGCACCACACTGATTGTGTCGAACTTTGTGTTGACCCGTTCGGATACATTCTTCAGGTATACAAACGCAAAGGCAATGACAATAAGAGTTAATGGAATCATGCCATAGAACATCGTTTGCCAAGAGTAGTTCTCGAGGATATAACCGGCAAGGGTAGGCCCGATTGCAGGGGCAAAAATGATGGCAAAACCAACCATACCCATTGCAGATCCTCGTTTTTCAGGAGCAAACAAGGTCAAAATAACGTGCATCAAGAGCGGCATGATAATGCCGGCACCCGCTGCCTGAATCATACGTCCTGTCAGCAATGTGCCAAAGTTATCTGCAAGAGCAGATACGATGGTACCAATCAGGAAAATAAACATGGAAGCTTGGAATAATTGCTTGGTTGAAAAGCGTTGCATGAAGTAGGCCGTGATCGGGATAAGCACCCCGTTCACCAGCATGTAACCTGTCGTTAACCATTGTGCTGTTGCGGCGGAGATGTTAAAATCACCCATCAGTTCCGGTGTAGCGACACTCATGATCGTTTGATTCAACGTTGCAAGGAAGGCTCCCAAAATCATGATAAACAGGATGGGGCCTTTCTTTACGGATAATTCTTCTTGTACTCTAGCCTGACTCAATCCTTTTCATCCTTTCAATCCACACGTGACTAAATTTACAACGTGTTGTATAGTTTACATTGTATTTATTGAATTATATACATATTCGGACAGATTACAATTTACGTTATGACGTGTTTTCGTCGTTTATTTTACAAATAAAATGAATTTGTTGTGTAAATCAAAAATAAACGACTGATCGTTTAAAATTGTAATGTTTAAAATTTGATGGGAGGGATACACGTGAAAGACGAGAAGAAATCAGCCGTGGACCCAAGAATATTGCGAACACGTCAGTTAATTCGAGGTGCATTTGTTGAATTGCTGCAGGAAATGGATATTGAGAAGTTGTCAGTCAACAAAATTGCCGAACGAGCGACGATCAATCGGGTAACCTTCTACCTGCACTATCGTGATATTACGGATATGATGGAGAAGATGGCGGATGAGATGATTGAGAATATTGAACGGATCGTGGATGAATATGCCCCTCATTTTGAGAAACAAAGGACGGAAGAGGCTTGGCCTGTTCTGGTCAAGTTACTGGAGCATTTTGCAGAGAACGCCTCGTTCTATCAGGTGGTTCTTGCTACAAAGCGCACACCGATTTTTACCGAACGACTGCTTAAATTGTTGAGTACGCTGGTCAAAGCCAAGATTGATCGGGTAGAGATGGAAGATGAACTCGAAGAATCCGGCATTCACAAAGAAATCGCAATATGGTACGGTTCTTCGGCTCTGATTGGAACCATCGTTGCCTGGTTGCGTAATGATATGCCATATTCACCTCATTTCCTGGCGAAGCAATTCTCTTTGATTCGCTCGTACTCTTATAATGACCTGATATAATCATGCTACAATTGCACCTAACGTTAATAGAGGAGGGATAATGTGATGAAATATAGTGCAGAACGTATCTATGTGAGATTTTGGAATGTGGATGATGCCTCATTGCTTCTGGATCTACAGGTTCGCAATCGTGCGGAAATCGAGAACATATCAGCAAGTGATCGGGACGAGTCTTTCTACAGCTTGGAAGGGCAAAGGTCACTCATTGAGAGCTGGAACAAGAAGAGAGAAGAAGGAAATCGCTATTCTTTTGGTATTTTTCTACATACAACGGATGAACTCGTCGGTGAAATTTCTTTGTTCGAGATCATACTGGATTCTACCCCAAAATGGATCCTTGGTTATGTGACGGATACTCTGCATCAAGGAAAAGGATATATGAGCGAAGCCCTGCAATGTGTAATGGAATTTGCCAAACACGAAACTGAAATTACTCGAATCGAAGCTGGCGCTGTGCCCGATAATACAGGTTCCATCCGTGTCCTTCAAAAAGCAGGTTTCAAGGAGAATGGGTCACAGCCTGTGCCAATCCAGGGAACGTTGAAAGAACATACGATGTTTGCTGTGGATATACTATAAGCAAGATGTTTTACTATTTACTATACGTTGAACTATATATTTAAACGTAACGGAGAGGACAGAAAAAACATATGGCTACTATACTCGTTGCAGACGACGATGCGAACATTCGTGAACTCGTCTGTCTATTTCTCAAAAACGATGGATTCACAACAGTGGAAGCTGCGGACGGTAAGGAAGCTCTCACTATATATGGCGAAACTCCAGTGGATCTGGTCGTCCTTGATATTATGATGCCTGTCATGGATGGTTGGGCACTGTGCAAAGAACTCCGAAGAGCCAATCCCGACCTCCCGTTACTCATGCTGACGGCGAGAGGAGAGACTTGGGAGAAGGTGAAAGGATTCGAACTGGGTACGGATGATTATTTGACCAAACCGTTTGATCCATTAGAGCTGACCGCTCGTGTCCGAGCATTACTGAAACGATACAAAATCGGCTCCACACACACAATCCAGTTTGGCAACGTCATTCTGGACCGTCAGACGTATAAGGTGATGAGAGGCACGGAGTCGCTTACGTTACCACTTAAGGAGTTCGAATTGCTGTATAAGCTTGCTGGAACACCAGGACAAGTCTATACACGTGAGCAATTAATCGACCAGATATGGGGAATTGACTACGCTGGAGATGATCGAACAATAGACGTACATATTAAACGCCTGCGCGAACGATTCGCGACAACACCTGATTTTCGGATTGAAACGGTGCGTGGGCTAGGGTACAGACTTGAGGTCTATGAATGATCAGATCCTTATATATTCGTGTTGTTCTGACCTTTCTGGTGTCAGTCATCACAGGCACGATTATTTCATTTTTTATGTCAACCTGGATATTCGAAGATCAATTGAATGAAAATGCTCAAATTAACATACGCAACTTTGGCCAGGACGTTGTGCAGATTTATAAGACGCTGCCTGCTGATGAAGCAGAATCATTCGTTAGTAGAATGAAGCAACTTGATTCGTATCATATTCGAATTTATGATGCAACGGGCAAGTTCCAGTCTTATGGGAAGCTTAACGAACATAAATCATCCCCCGTATCGACGGATCAACTCAAGAAGGTGTTAAACGGAGGGGTTGTGCAGGACACACCTAAAGGTATCGCTACCGTTCTTTTGGGGCTACCGATCAAGACGGAAACGGGTACAAGAGCGATGTTTCTAGAAACACTCTCACCGCCCTCAGCCTCTTTTGTGGTCCAGTTTGGGTTGATTTTTGCAAGCTGTTCCTTGATTGTAGGAAGTTTGTTGATTGTGGTTGCTTCTGTATATCTGGTTAGACCGATCAAAAAACTGACCAAAGCGACCAAACGGATTGCAGCTGGAGACTTCAACGTCAAGCTGAACATTAAACAAACGACGGAGATTGGTACATTGGCCCGCAGCTTTGAAGAAATGATGCATGATCTTCAGCAGTTGGAGCAGATGCGCAGGGAATTCGTTACAAATGTTTCGCATGAGGTTCAGTCTCCGCTCACCTCGATATCCGGTTACGCTTCGGCACTGAAGCAAGTAAATCTCTCAGAACAAGAACGAAACCGTTACCTGGATATTATCATCTCAGAAGCAAAAAGAATGTCCAAAATGAGCGATAGCCTGCTGAAGCTGAGTTTGCTTGAATCGCAGTCACAGCAACTACGGCTCACCACCTTAAGCCTTGATGAACAGATCAGGCGGGTCATCGTGGCGCTTCAGCCGCAATGGTCTGGGCGCAACATTCATTTCGAGCTTGATTTGGAGAACGTGAAGGTTACGGCTGATCACGATCAGTTAAATCAGGTATGGACAAACATCATCGGAAATAGCATCAAGTTTTCCAAGGATGGCGGTATGATTAAAGTCAGTATCGAAGAGGACTTCAAAAATGTGACTGTTCGAATATCCGACACGGGCATTGGAATTCCCCTGGAAGATCAGAAGCGTATATTCGACCGTTTTTTCAAGGCAGATCGTTCCCACAGCCGCAAATATGACGGGAGTGGTATGGGACTTGCTATCGTTAAACAGATCGTCTCCCTTCATCAGGGTGACATCCAAGTGGAAAGCGAACCTGGTCAAGGCACGACCTTTATGATTACGTTGCCCATCCATCCACCAACGGATAGTTAGGCTCACAGGTTAGGCCAATGAATAGAATATCCATTGGATTATCTAAACCGAATGTTCATGTCCTATGTAACATGCAAGCTTCCTTGTATGTTACATAGGACATTTTTTTTGCTTGTTCATACTCCGTTCATATTCCGGTCATGGGGAGTACATCTTTCTTGATTAGGATTTCTTAAGTAGCCTGCCAGGCCAATATAAAGATGAGGATAGGAGCAGATGAATGTGAATCTACAAGCAGACAGAGGAGTCCAGAGTAAAAGCAAAACCAAGAAAGTGTTAAGCATTTTGTTTAAAGTACTTTGCGCAATCATTATAGCAATCTTACTTTTTGTAGCTATCGTATATACCGTCAATAAAATCAGCAGTTATTCGGAGCAAAAAAGAATGGAACCGTATGGTCAACATGTATCCGTAGACGGAAAAAATATGAATGTGTTCATTCAAGGCGAAGGCGAGGAAACGATTGTGCTTCTGCCTGGTTTTGGAACAGCGGCACCAGCGCTTGATTTTAAACCTCTTATCTCCGAGTTATCTCCATATTATAAAGTTGTCGTTGTTGAGCCCTTTGGTTACGGATTGAGTGATCAGACCAAAAAGGAACGTAGCACAGCAAATATCGTCAGTGAAATTCATGAAGCGTTACAGCGTCTACATATTGATCGTTATATCCTCATGGGTCATTCCATTTCGGGGATCTATAGCCTGGATTACGTGAACAAGTATGCAGATGAAATAAGTGCATATGTTGGGCTGGATAGCAGTGTTCCAGCGATAAGTGAACAGAAGATTGATTCATCAGATACACAACCAATTAAATGGTTCCGCAACTTGGGTTTCGCCCGAGTGCAACTGAAACTGAGTGCTGACCCTTATGATGGACTGCCTTATGATGAGCAAACGAAAGAACAATTGAACATTCTGATACGCAAAAATATGTATAATACCACGCAATTAAATGAGGCAGAAAGTATGTATTCCAACTTTAAAGCATCTGAACAACTAACTTTCCCTGTTAATCTTCCGGTTCTTTTCTTTGTTCAAAAGAATCATCCGGCAGCAGACAATTGGGTTCCGGAACACGAGAAGTTAATAGAAAACTCTGTGCGTGGTGAAGTGGTGCTGCTGGAAGCAAATCATTATTTGTATCGTTCCCATGCCAAAGAAATTTCTGAAAAATTCATGGGATTTATGACGCAGCAGTAAATATAAATGAATTGGCTTGTTCATATTCAGTTCATATTGACGTCACGGGGAGTACATTTTCATTGGATAAGATTTCATTAGCAGCAAAAAAGACAATCGAACTATCAGTTCAAGACAGGAGAAGATAACACTGACGACGCAGCCAGCGGAAAAGAAAACAAAGAATAGATCAAAGGCCAAAAAAGTGAGAAACATGATACTGAAAATAGTAGGAGCAATCGTAATCGCCATTATTCTATTTCTAGGTATTGTTTATATCACCAATGTGATCAGTAGTAATTCAGAGGCCAAGAAAATAGATTCCTATGGTCAGCATGTATCTGTAGACGGGAAAAATATGAATGTGCTCATTCAAGGCGAAGGCAAGGAAACGATTGTACTTCTGCCTGGTTTTGGAACAGCAGCACCAGCGCTTGATTTTAAACTGCTCATTGACGAACTATCACCATATTACAAAGTTGTGGCGGTTGAGCCATTCGGGTATGGGTTAAGTGATGCTACTGAAAAAGAACGAACCACAGAGAATATCGTAAGTGAAGTTCATGAAGCTCTGCAGCAACTCGATATTCATCAGTACATGCTCATGGGTCACTCCATTGCAGGCATTTATGGCATTGATTATGTGAACAAATATCCGGATGAGGTCACGGCATTTGTCGGAATTGATAGCAGTGTTTCAACACAACCGGGTATGGATGCCAAATTACCTACTAAAACGTTCGCATTTCTTAAAAAATCAGGTCTCCAAAGATTGGTGGTCAAATTTAGTACTGACCCCTATGCTGGACTCGCATTTGATGAACATACCGTAGAGCAGATGAACATGCTGTCGAATAAAAACTCGAACAGTTCCACGACTTTGAATGAGATGGGTCATATCTCTTCCAATTTTAAAGGAGCTCAAGGTTTAACCTTCCTTAAAGACCTTCCACTTCTACTCTTTGTACAAGCTAATAATGAAGGTGTAGAAGGATGGATACCGCTGCATGAAGGGCAGATCAAAGATTCAGTACATGGGAAAGTAATCACCATGGATGGCGAGCATTACTTGCACCATACGTTATTCAAAGAAATAGCAAAAGATATTAGAGCATTCATGAACGAAGCGAAGTGAAAATTCTGTAAAAGTCCGTGATGAGAGAGAGGAATTCAATTGAGATTATTTGAGATACTGTTAGTACTATCCTGTTTCGCGTTACTCATAGACCTACTATTTATTAAAAGAAGTGCAAAGAAAATAGGTTTGGGTTTGGGTATAGGAAGTAGCGTTATATTATTAGTTCAATTGTTTGTTGAGGGATACAGATGGCAGTTGCTTTTGGTATATATCATGACGGCTCTATTCATAATCATCGTTTTATTCAGACATTCCGATAAGATGGCGAATCTTAAAATAGGGAAGTTCTTGAAATATAGTTTATCTTCCTTAATCGTTATTCTGCTTGTTGGTTCTACCGTCTTGTCTGTATACTTACCTGTTTTTAATCTGCCGAAGCTTGATGGTCCAGAGAAGGTGGGTACTCAAACATTTCATTTAACAGACCAGAACAGAGACGAAATCTTCACTGAAGATCAAAGCGATAAGAGAGAACTAATGGTTCAAGTTTGGTACCCAACTGAAAACAGCAATAATAACAAGCGTGACACGCTGTTTCCAAAAGATAAAGAAATGTTCAAAAAGTATATTCAGAGCTTCTCTAATTCTTTAAAACTGCCCGAATTTTTGCTCGACTACTTGAAGTATAGTCAAACCAACTCTTATGAAAATGTTGAAATATTACCTTCTACAAGTCCTTATCCCGTGGTACTACTATCTCATGGTATGGGAACCAGTAGAGTTCTACATGTATCACAGGCCGAGAATCTGGCCAGTCATGGGTTTATCGTGGTCACCATCGATCACACGTATAGCACCTTTGCTACCCTTTTTCCAGATGGCCGTGTAACGGATTATAAAAAAAGCACGACTACACTAGATGAACGTACAAAAACAGGGAGTATATGGACGAAAGATGTGGAGTTTGTAATCGATCAAATCGAAAAGTTGAATTCAGGTGCAATCGAAAGTCAGTTTAAAGGGAAAATCGATCTAGATCACATCGGCGCGATGGGGCATTCTTTTGGGGGGGCAACCGCGTTTAATGCAACGTATTTAGATCAGAGAATCAAGGCCGGGGTTAATATGGATGGGTCACTATATGAAGTGGAAAATAGAGATGATATAAACAAGCCGTTTATGTTCATCCGATCGGGAAGTTTTGAAGACTGGTTCGCCAACTTTGAAATAGATAGAAATTCGGATGATGAAGTAACTAAATCTCTTTCAGATGAGCTGCACATTATGAAAAATGTTATGAATCATGGGGGAAAAGTGATCTATGTAGAAGGAACCCAGCACTTCAATTTCACGGACCTTCAGTTCTATTCAGAGCTGGTTAAACTGTCCGGTATCACAGGAGATATCAATGGTAAAAGAGGATCAAACATCGTAAATCAATATGTACTCGATTTCTTTAACAAGCAACTGAAAGGAACGGGTGGAGATCTCATTCAGGGACCAAACGACTTGTATCCGGAGGTGAAATTTGTAGACCCAGAAGAAATCAAATAACCAAAACACTTAAAATTCAGGAGATGATGTGAATGGGACGACAAAAGGGAAAACGCACTTCAATCGCCGTGTTAACGCTGGCATTAACCATGTTAGCTCCAATGTCTGCAATGGCTGCGCCTACTACAAGTAGCAGTGATCATACGTATGAACCAACCAAGAAAACGGTGATGGAGAAAGCCAAGTTACTCACTGAGAAGCATGGAATCACAAGCCTGCAATATGCCCTTATCGATGGTGGCGAGATTGTGGTGTCCGGTCAGACAGGCAAGAACGATAACAACAACAAGGTGCCTCTTACGCCCGATACAATCTATGGCATAGGATCAACGAGTAAAATGTTCCTCACAGCTTCTGTTATGAAGTTAGTTGAAGAAGGCAAGGTGGATTTGGATCTGCCTGTTGTGAACTATATACCTGATTTTCAAATGAAAGATCATCGCTACAAACAAATCACACCACGCATGCTGTTGAATCATTCTTCCGGTCTGCTGGGAGGCACGGGCAGCAATGCCACATTGTACGGGGATAATGATACGTACTCACATGATACGTTTCTGGATCAATTGGCAAGTCAAAACCTGAAGGCAGATCCGGGCGCGTTCTCGGTGTATAGTAACGATGGGTTTACGTTATCCGAGATTATGGTTGAACGTGTTAGCGGCATGAGTTTTACAGCTTTTATACACCAATATTTTACGGAACCTTTGGACATGAAACATACCAAAACACCACAGGATGTGGTTGACACGGCAGCAATGGCGGGAATCTATTCTCCTATGTATGAGGGTCAGCTTCCACAAGAGAATTATAATGTTATCGCTACTGGAGGCATTTATTCCACCGCTGAAGATCTTGCGAAGTTTTCACAAATCTTCACGGGAGAGGTCCAAGGCATTCTTACCGATAAGTCTGTAGAAGCCATGGCGCAAGAAGAATACAAAAAAGGCATGTGGCCAGAGGGTGGCGATACGTCTATATCTTACGGATTAGGGTGGGATAGTGTAAATCTGTACCCATTCAGTGAATATGGTATCAAGGCAGTAACAAAAGGTGGAGATACCATATCGTATCACTCATCATTAGTCGTACTGCCGGAATATAATCTGGCTGCAGCCGTTACCTCATCAGGTGGGACAAGTGCCAAAGATCAGTTCATTGCGAGTGAATTATTACTCAGCGCACTTGAGGAAAAGGGCATTATTACAGAACGGAAGCCGGAAAAATCGTTTGGTGTTCCAGTGAAGGCAGATATACCTAAAGAAATAGCCACGAATGCAGGTATATATGGCGGCAATAATTCAGTTAAGAAGATCGAAATGAATACTGCTGGACAAATGACTGTATCCACACCTTCAGCTCCAAGTGATCCGGCTCAAAAATACACCTATACAGCGGATGGTACTTTTGTTAACGATGAAGGCACGGAAAAGCTGAAATTTGTTAAGGAGAAGAATGGAAGGACTTATCTGTGGTATCGATCTTATATATCCTTACCAGGACTTGGACAATTGGCTTTCTCCGAATATAAAATGGAGAAGCTGGAAGCCAATGAATTATCCCAGGATATTACGGCCTCATGGGAGCAGCGTGAAGGTAAAAAATATTACCTGCTGAATGAGAAATATACATCAACGGTTTATCTCAATTCGGCACCAATTCTCCCTATTCATTTGGACAAAGAGACCCCTGGGTATGTATCCAATACTAAGATTATTGGAGCAAACGAAGCAGTCACGGAGCTGCAAATCCCTGGCCTGGCTGGACGTGATACAAAGGAGATTTACTTTACTAAAAAGAACGGAGTAGAGTACATTACAGCCGTTGGTAGCATATACGCCAGTGAGGAAATGGTACAACCACTCTATTCGGGTAAACAATCTCTGGCAACGATTCAAGCAGATGGATATGCCAGATGGTTTTCGTTACCATCAACGGTGAAAGGAAAAGTCATGACGGTTAAAATGCCTGCAACTGGCGCCTTTGCCGTATATGATCAGAAGGGTATTTGTATTAATCACACCGTAGTCAGCGGTGTGAACGAGGTTGTTTTACCAGAGAACGGCCGCATTGTATTTGCAGGTGACGTGGATTCCACATTTGAAATTTCATTAAAATAGATGTTGTGCCGTAGTTAGTTTTATGAAAGAAACTAAGAAAGCAGCCGATCAAAGTAATCGGCTGCTTTTGTTCAATTTAACTATAATTAGTTTGTCACTTCAGTTAGAATTCTTCGCTATTGCTCAACTGAAGAATTATTCTTTTTTAGGAGAGTGGAAACGGTGCCTACGATATTAGTTGCTGACGACGATGCGAACATTCGCAAACTCGTCTGTTTATTTTTGCGCAACGACGGATTTACAACCATCAACGCCGTAGACGGAAAGGAAGCCCTGGCTATCTATACCTCCACGCCAGTCGATTTGGTTATTCTTGATATTATGATGCCAGTCATGGACGGTTGGGCATTATGCGAGGAACTTCGAAGAGCCAATCCGGATCTTCCGTTACTAATGTTGACGGCAAGAAACGAGACCTGGGAGAAAGTACAAGCATTTCAGCTCGGGACAGATGACTATATGACGAAGCCATTCGATCCGCTTGAGTTGATGGCTCGCGTCAAGGCACTGTTGAAACGATACCGTATAGGATTAACGCAGACCATCCAATTAGGAAACGTTATTCTGAACCGGCAGACTTATAAGGTCCTGAGGGGTACAGAGTCGTTCACCTTGCCGCTTAAAGAGTTCGAATTATTGTATAAACTTGCTGGATTACCGGGACAAGTCTATACGCGGGAGCAATTAATCGATCAAGTTTGGGGAATTAATTATACTGGCGATGATCGAACGATAGACGTGCATATTAAACGTCTACGCGAACGTTTCGCAGCTATCTCCGATTTTCGCATCGAAACGGTGCGGGGACTTGGCTACCGGCTAGAGGTGCAGGAGTGACCGGCTCCCTCTATACACGTGTAGTCCTGACCTTTCTGGTCTCCGTGATCGGGGGCACAATCCTTTCTTTTCTTGCTACAACCTGGATATTTCAAGATAAATTAAACGAAAACTTACAAGGCTCCTTGCTTGACTTTGGCCAGGATATCGTCCGCATCTACGAGACATTGCCGTTACATGAAGCAGAAATGTTTATAAGTGAAATGAAACAACTCAATTCCTATCACATTCGAATCTATAAAGCAACGGATCAATTCCAATCCTACGGAGAACTTAAAGAACAACATCCTTTCCCGGTGACGACGGAACAAGTGAAGAAAGTGCTGGATGGGGAAAGGGTCCAATTCAATGGGATCGATACGTTCTTCTTGGGATTGCCGATAAAAACTGAAATGGGAAGCAAAGCAATGTTTGTAGAGCCCCTCACTTCCTCTTCCACCTCATTTCTCATCAAGTTTGTTTTAACTTTTATGATTTGTTCGTTAATAGCAGGAAGCCTATTGATACTAATTGCGGCTATGTTTCTGGTGAGACCGATCAAAAAGCTGACAGAAGCGACCCGGCTTATAGCTGCCGGAGATTTCAATGTCAAGCTTAATATTAAACAAAAGGGTGAGATAGGTGCTCTGGCTCGTAGTTTCGAAGAAATGATGCACGATCTAAAGCAGCTTGAGCAGATGCGTAGGGAATTCGTAGCAAACGTGTCCCATGAAGTTCAGTCTCCGCTCACTTCCATTTCCGGTTTTGCTATAGCGCTCAAGCAGGTAGACCTCCCGGATGACGAAAGAAGCGATTATCTCGATATTATCATCACTGAAACTGCAAGAATGTCCAAAATAAGTGATAGTCTGCTAAAGCTGAGTTTGCTTGAATCTCAATCATTGCAAATGCGGCTCGCCACGCTAAGTCTGGATGAACAGATCAGACAAGTAATCGTCGCTATTCAACCCCAATGGTCGGCCCGTAACATTCAGTTCGATCTTGATTTGCAGCCCACCAAAATCACGGCCAATCATGACCAGTTAAATCAGGTGTGGATCAATATCTTCGGCAATGCCATCAAATTTTCCGAAGATGGTGCCCGAATTAGCATCAGGATCAAACAGAATATCAAGAACGTGACGATCCGCATATCGGATTCGGGTATTGGTATTCTCCCGGAAGACCAAAAGCGTATATTTGACCGCTTCTTTAAAGCAGATCGTTCCCACAGTCAGAAATATGAAGGAAGCGGTATGGGACTAGCTATTGTAAAGCAGATCGTCTCGCTTCATCAAGGGGACATCCGGGTGGAAAGCGAATATGGACGAGGAACGACCTTCATAGTCATCTTGCCAATCACAACACCCACAGAGTGATTGGATTTCATGCCTTCACTAGGTTATGACACCCTGTATAAACCTCCTTGCGTATGATGATGCAAACTTTTTTTGCCTGTTCATCCTCCGTTCATGCTGCAGTCATTAGGGGGACATCTTGGTTTGTTATATTGTCTTTAGCGGCCACGTTAAGGTGGCTTAACACAATGATGAAGACAGGAGTAGATGCAAGAATGAAACCAAGAGAGGTAACAAAACTGAAGATGAGTGTGAGGAGAGCAAGAAAGAGAAATACTATAGCTGCTGTGACTCTCATGCTGACGATACTTGCCCCAATGTCTGCAATGGCCGCACCGGCTCCCATGAATAACAGCAACCTTACGTATGAGACAACAAAGAAAGCCGTGATCGAAAAAGCCAAATTACTGACCGAGACATATGGTACGACGAGTCTGCAATATGCGCTCATCGATGGTGGAGAGATTGTGGTGTCCAGTCAAACGGGCAAGAACGATATAAACGACAAGGTACCTCTTACTTCGAACACCGTCTATGGCATTGGTTCAACCAGTAAAATGATGCTTACGGCCGCTGTAATGAAGCTGGTTGACGAAGGCAAGATTGATTTGGATGCACCTGTTGTGAACTATATGCCTGACTTTACAATGAAAGATAACCGATACAAACAGATCACACCCCGTATGTTGCTGAATCATTCCTCCGGTCTTCTGGGTACCTCAACCAGCAATGCCACATTGTACGGAGATAATGACACGTATTCACATGATACGTTTCTGGAGCAATTGGCGAATCAAAACCTGAAGGCAGATCCCGGCGCATACTCAGTCTACAGCAACGATGGCTTTACGTTAGCTGAGATTCTGGTCGAAAGAGTGAGCGGCATTGGTTATACCGCATTTATACACAAGTATTTCACGGAGCCTTTGGATATGAAACATACCAAAACACCACAGGATGTGGTTAATCCGTCAGACATGGCGGCAATCTATTCCCCTTTTTATGAGGGACCACTTCCAAAAGAGAATTATAATATCATCGGTACTGGAGGTCTGTATTCCACCGCTGAAGATCTGGTCAAATTTTCAAGAATCTTCACGGGAGAAGTTGATGGTATTCTTTCCAGTAAGTCTGTAAAAGCTATGGCGCAAGAAGAGTACAGAAGAGGCATGTGGCCAGAGGATAGCGATACGCTGATGTCTTACGGGTTGGGATGGGATAGTGTGAACTTGTTCCCATTCAACGAATACGGCATTAAGGCCGTTATGAAAGGCGGAGATACGTTATCTTATCAGTCCTCATTAGTGGTACTCCCGGAATATAACATGGCTGCAGCCGTTATCTCTTCAGGCGGGTCAAGCTTAACCAATAATTTTATTGCCAATGAATTATTACTCAGCGCACTTGAGGAAAAGGGCGTTATTAAAGAACGGAAGCCGGAAAAATCATTTGGCGTACCTGTGAAGGCAAATATGCCTAAAGGAATATCCAAGTATGCAGGTATATATGGCGGCAATAATTCGGTTATGAAGATCAAAATAAATACGGCTGGAAAAATGACTGTATCTTCACTTGCAGCTCCGAGTAATCCGGCTCAAGAATACACCTATACAGCAGATGGTACTTTTGTTAATAACGAAGGTACAGACAAGTTGAAATTCGTTGTGGAGAAAAATGGGAAAACCTACTTGTGGTCACGATCTTATATATCCGTTCCAGGACTCGGACAGCTGGCTTTCTCAGAATATAATGGGGAGAAGCTTGAAGCCAATAAATTATCCAAGGAGATTAGCGCTGCATGGGCAAAGCGTGATGGTAAAAAATATTATCTGGTGAATGAGAAATACACATCAATGCTCTATCTTAATGCTACATCGATCCTGCCTATTCAGTTGAATAAAGAGAATCCGGGGTATATGTCCAATAATAAGATTATTGGAGCCAACGAAGCAGCCAATCAATTGCAGATTCCGGGTACTGCCGGACGTGATACGATGGACATTCATTTCTCCAAAAAGAACGGAGGAGAGTATCTTACATTTTCAGGTTATGTATACGCTAGTGAGGAAATGGTGAAACCAATCTATTCGGGTAAACGATCCGCAACAACCATTCAAGCAGATGGATATGCCAAATGGTTTTCGGTACCAGCTACTGCGAAAGGAAAAGTCATGACAGTGAAGTTGCCTGAAAATGGAGCCTTTGCTGTCTATGACCAGACCGGAATTTGTATTAATCACAGCGTGGTCAGCCGTAAGAATAATGTTGTTTTACCAGAAAACGGCCGTATTGTATTTGCAGGTGAGGTTGGTTCCAAATTCGAAATTTCATTAAAAAAATAAAATGAATGGATTTCCAAACGGCTGAACACCAAACGAACTCAACAGGAGAGAACCATCATGATGAAAAAAATATTAATCATTTTGCTCAAAATATTCGGAGCCATCGTTATCGCTTTTGCATTATTTATTGCCACTGTTTTTATTGTTAATGTATTTAGCAACAAATCGGAAGAAGGGAAAATAAATCCCTATGGTCAGTTTGTAGCAGTTGACGGGAAAAACATGAATGTGTTGATTCAAGGAACAGGCAAAGAAACGGTGGTATTGCTTCCTGGATACGGAACACCTGCCCCAGCCCTTGATTTCAAACCGCTTATCGATGAGTTATCTCCATTTTACAAAGTTGTTGTCATTGAGCCTTTCGGTTATGGATTAAGTGACATTACTGAAAAAGAGCGTACCACTGAAAATATGGTTAGTGAAATTCATGAAGCGTTACAGCAACTTGGTATTCATAATTACACGCTTATGGCTCACTCGATTTCAGGGATATACGGCCTGGATTATGTGAATAAATATCCAAACGAAGTAAGTTCATTTGTCGGAATTGAGAGCAGTGTCCCAACGCAGGGAGGTAATGATGATCCATTTCCAACCGAAACGTACAAACTGCTTAAAAAATCAGGATTCTACCGATTGTTAATGAAACTGGCCCCTGATCAACTGATTGCACCCGATGTTGATGATGTGACCAGAGAACAAATTAGAATACTTTCACTCAAAAATACGTTTAATCCGAACAACCTGAATGAAGGTGAAAACTTTGGTCCTAATTTCAAAGCAGCTGAGAACCTGTCCTTCCCCAAAGATCTTCCTGTGATTTTCTTCTTACAAGCGAATGATACGGAAACAGAAGGCTGGATACCCTTGCATGAAGAGCAAGTCAAAGATTCTGTACATGGAAAAGTGATGACATTTGAGGGAGAACATTATTTGCATCACACCCGATCCAAAGAAATGGTTCAAGAATATAGAAAGTTTATGAGTGAGATAAAATAGTGTCGCCAACAAAAGAAGTCGCGAAATCGCGGCTTTTTTTTGTTAAGGAGATGGTGATATACATACTTCGTTATCTATTGGAAAATTTAGGTTGACACTTCTTTTTGTCGCGTATACAATCGTATACATGAACACGTTGTATACATATGTATACACGTAATGGGGGTGGCACAAATGAGAGATCGTCCTATCGAAGAGATGGATGGAAGTGTACGTCAAGGTGAGCGTCCGAGACGTGATATGAGTGACAATGAGCAACGTGGTGAACGTTCCAGACGTGGAAGGGGTCATGGTGAACATGAGGGAAAACGGGGCCGTGGTGCGCAGACATTCCGTCGCGGCCGAATTCTTGTATTTCTGGAACAAATGCAGAATCGGAGAAGAACGCTTGTCCGACAACTTGGACAGGAGGAGTATGAACATATTCGCCCGGTGATCAGTGGGGAGTTAAAAGCTATTGATCAGGTCATCGACGAGTATATCCATCTTTTCGAGCTGCAAAATGAAGATGTACACCCCAACAAGGATCTGGAGAGTGAGAGTGAATAAGTATGATTCGTCGTTTTTTTTCGTATTATCGTCCCTATAAAAAACTGTTTTTGATTGATTTTGGATGCGCTGTACTTGCAGGTCTTCTGGAGTTGGCTTTCCCCCTTGCCGTCAGCAAATTCATTAATGAATTGTTGCCAGGTCAGGATTGGCCTCTCATTATGCTTGCCTGTGTTGTGCTGTTATCCATCTATGCACTTAATACCGTATTGAACTATGTCGTTACATATTGGGGACATATGCTGGGCATTAACATTGAGACCAACATGCGTGAGAAGATGTTCGCTCACTTGCAGAAGCTGTCTTTCCGGTTCTTCGATAATCGTAAGACGGGCCATCTGATCGGTCATCTAACAAATGACCTGAACGACATTGGTGAGGTTGCTCACCATGGACCTGAGGATGTATTCATCGCAGTCATGACACTAATCGGATCGTTCTGGCTGATGGCTAACATTAATCTTGAGCTTGCGTTGCTTACTTTTATTATTATTCCAATCATGGCTTGGGTCATTATCGTATTTGGTGGCCGGATGACCAAGACCTATCGTCGACTCTTCGGAGACGTCGGCAATTTCAATGCGCGCATTGAAGACAACGTCGGCGGTATGCGTGTTGTGCAATCGTTCGCCAACGAAGAACATGAGAAAGAACTTTTTGCAGTGGACAATCAGAATTTCCGTAAAACCAAACTGCTTGCCTACAAAACGATGGCGAAAAGTATCTCGGTCAGTTATATGATGATGCGACTTGTTACGGTGTTTGTCATGATCAGCGGGGCTTGGTTTTATATCGATGGCAGAATCAATATGGGTGACTTTATGGCCTTCCTGCTTCTGTCTAATATCTTCTTCCGCCCGATTGAGAAAATCAATGCCGTCATAGAAAGTTATCCAAAGGGCATTGCTGGTTTCAAACGTTATCTGGAGATCATTGATACAGAACCTGAGATTGCGGATAGCAAAAACGCCGTTGAATTCGAAAGTGTGAAGGGTGATATTCGCTTTGAGAACGTCTCGTTCGGATATGAATCCAGTCGGCGAATTCTAAGTGATATAAGTCTGTCTGTTCGACCAGGCGAAACCGTTGCTTTTGTTGGGCCGTCGGGTGCAGGCAAGACGACGATCTGTAGCCTGCTGCCACGATTCTATGAGGTAGAAGAGGGTCGTATCACTGTAGATGGCGTCGACATTCGTAACGTTAAGCTTCAATCCTTACGCAAGCATATCGGAATCGTTCAACAGGATGTATTTTTGTTCTCGGGTACCATTAAGGAGAATATTGCTTATGGTGATCTGAGTGCAACGGATGAACAAATCTGGGATGCCGCCCGTCGTGCCTCGTTGGAGGAACTGATTCTCACGTTGCCTGATGGCATGGATACTGTCATTGGCGAGCGTGGAGTCAAGCTATCCGGAGGACAGAAGCAACGGTTATCTATTGCTCGTATGTTCTTGAAAAATCCACCGATTCTTATTCTGGATGAGGCAACCTCTGCGCTGGATACGGAAACGGAAGCACTGATCCAACAATCACTCGCTGAATTGTCGGTGGGCAGAACTACACTTGTGATTGCACACAGATTGACAACTATCAAGAATGCAGATCGAATCATCGTAGTAAACACAGATGGTATCGCTGAGCAGGGCAACCATGAGGAATTGGTCGCCGCTGGAGGGATATACAGCCGTCTTCATCAGGTGCAATATAGTCACTCTTAATCCATGTAAATTGAACAAAAAAATAATTACACTCGTCACTCCGATGACAGAACAACCTTGCCGCGCATATGCGCGGCTTTTTTTATTGATTGGATATTAAAAATGAAGTTATAAAATGCTATGTAAAATATAATGTTGACAACGTCCACTAACGTGATTATTATAATGTTGACAATGTCCACTAAAAAGGAGGGTTTGACATCGACTCTCAGTACATAAATCCAGATATACTGGCTGACATGCGACGTTTTAACCGTTTTTATACCAACATACTCGGTGTACTCGATAAGCATATTCTCGGAACAGGGTATTCGTTTGCAGAAGTACGAGTCATTATTGAGATTGGAATTCGGGGAGAGAGCATTGCGAATAATCTGGTAGATACACTGACCATTGATCGCAGTTACATGAGCCGAATTGTGAACAAGCTGTCCAAGGAAGGACTGCTGGTGAAAGTGGATTCTGCGGCCGACAGCCGGGTCAGTCTGATTCGTCTGACAGCCAAGGGTGAGGAACTGTATGCCCAATTGAATGACCGATCCGATCAACAGATCCTGAAGCTGATGCAAGAATTGAATGAAGAAGAGATTCAAGAGGTATACACCTCCATGATGAACATACAAGAGAAGTTGAACAAGAAGGCAGGAGAGACAACACGATGATACGATTTGAATGTGATTATAACGAAGGTGCGCATGAACGCATTTTACAAAGACTGATGGAAACCAATATGGAACAGACGAGCGGGTATGGCACGGATGGACACTGCGAACGGGCGAGAATACTTATTCGTCAGGCTTGTGACAATGAGCAAGCTGATGTTCATTTCCTGGTTGGTGGTACACAGACAAATACAACGGTGATTGCCTCTATTTTGCGTCCATATCAAGGTGTGATTGCTGCGTCCTCGGGACACATTGCGGTTCATGAAACCGGAGCTATTGAAGCTACGGGACATAAGGTACTCACAGTTCCAAGCGAGGACGGAAAGATCACGCCTGAGCAGGTTAGAGCAGTCTACGATGCGCACATGAATGAGTCGTCGCCGGAACACTGTGTTCAACCAGGAATGGTCTACATATCCCAACCAACGGAGAATGGAACGATGTACAGCAAGGCAGAACTGCAAGCATTGCATACAGTGAGCAGAGCATGTGGTCTTCCATTTTTCGTGGATGGAGCACGCCTTGGATATGCACTTGCCTCCCGAGATTGCGATATGACACTTGCTGACCTTGCACGTTTGTGTGATGTATTTTACATCGGGGGAACCAAGATTGGCGCATTGATGGGAGAGGCGGTTGTTATCCTGAATGATGCACTGAAACCTGATTTTCGTTATATGATCAAACAAAAAGGTGGCCTGCTTGCCAAAGGCAGATTACTAGGTATCCAATTCGAAACGTTGTTCGAAGACGGTCTGTACCTCGATATTTCTCGCCATGCCATAGATATGGCCTTGAGAATTCATGACTCACTCGAACAGCAGGGGGTACGCTTCCTGTACGATTCACCAACCAACCAGCAGTTTCCGATTCTGCCTGATCGTTTGCTTGAGAAATTACGTGGCGGTTATACGTTCACCTTCTGGGAAAAGGTTGACGATACACACAGTGCGGTGCGGTTCTGCACCAGCTGGGCAACTCGTCAAGAGAATGTGGATGCACTGACTCGTGATATCGCTCAATTATTGCACGAAGAGATCCACGTGCCAGAACGGGTCGAAGCATTGGTCTAATCTTGTTCATTAATTAAGGAGAACAGCTCCGATTACCTTTCATGAATACGAGTATTTTGAAAATTCCAAAAGATATTAAGCAGAATTTTGATACTGAAAAAAGGACAACTCATTGTGGTTGTCCTTTTTTGGTTTGCCTTTTGTGTGATAGTTGTGAGATAGAGAGTACATACTCGGTTACTCACTCAAGGCCATGTCATATTTCTCTTTCAGCCGTCGGATATCGGCTCTTGGCGGCGCACCGAACATGCGTGCATATTCGCGGCTAAATTGAGAAGCACTCTCGTAACCAACCCGGAACGCTACATCTGCCGCGTCAGCAGATTCGGCCATCAGAAGTCGCCGGGCTTCCTGTAATCTTAATTGTTTCTGGAATTGTAATGGGCTCATAGCTGTGATCTCTTTGAAGTGACGATGGAATGAAGAGACGCTCATGCTCGCGGTCTCAGCCAGATCTTCAATGCGAAATGGCTGTTCCCAATAACGAACGATGTACTCAATCGCTTCTCTGATCCGATAAGTGCTGCTACCTTCAACCGCAATCTGCGCCAGTTCTCCTCCGTAAGGCCCTTGAAGGAGACGGAACAGGATTTCTTTAACGTACAACGGAGCCAGAAACGGAATCTCTCCCGGCGTATCCAGCAATCGAACAAGTCGGAGTACAGCGTCCTGAATGGACGATTCCATCTCACCTACAAACATGGCTCGTCTGGCGTTTTCGTTGAATGTTACCTTGATATTACATTCGTTAAGTACTTCGAGAATTTGGTTCGGTGTGAATTCGAGCTTGAGACTTAAGTAGGGTGCATCGGCGGATGCCTTGATAATCTGCCCGATGACCGGAAGATTCATGGAAGCAATCAGGTAATTGGAAGAGGGCCTGAGAGGATCAGGCAATCAATTAAGACGATTGATATACCGCTTGCAGCCCATGACTCGGCATACTAAGAGTATGTTAACAGAGCCAAGCGATTAAAGTTTATTTGAAAAGTTGGGTGAACAAGGTGATGAAGTGGTTATCAAACCATGTGAGGCAAATTTTGATTGACAGGCTCGAATCACAGATCAAGTTCGAAGAAATTCCGTACATCGAGAGATATACTTCACATGCTGGTTAGAGCTAGTTACCGAAGAGGTCGAGACAACATCCATTCACAGAACAAATTCAAGGAGAGTGTGAAATATGGAATATGTGGGCTAACAAAATCTCAGTTGATTCGAATTCTTAATGTTAAAGTCGCCATTCGGCGGCTTTTTTTATAGTGATCTGATAAGTGAATTGACAGTTCCTTTATATTAAAGTTATTATAGATACATTAGATCCTTAATTGAGAAGGAGATTATAATCTATGAATAACGGACATTCATCCGGTCAAGTGAACGAATCATCGAGTGGTCATTCCGCTCCTTTTGCTACGTTACAGGGCACACCTATCTTATCATTGCTCCAGCCATCCCAAGGTGAACGTATTCTTGATGTGGGTTGTGGTAATGGGGATCTGACAGCGAAAATCGCAGCCGCAGGTGCGCTGACAAAAGGTATAGATTTTTCAGAAGAGACGATTAGGCAAGCTAAACAGAAATACCCTGATATGAATATTCAAGTAGCAAATGCTTGTCATTATCGGACAGAAGAACCGTTTGATGCGGTCTTCTCTCATGCCGTTCTGCATTGGATAAAGGATGCTCCAGCTGTAGTACAATCAATACAGTTAGCGCTCAAGAGGGGCGGGCGATTCGTGGCTGAGTTTGCTGCAAATGGTAACACGGCTATATTAATTACAGCGGTACAGGAAGAACTGGATGCCCGTGGATACAAATGGGAAGGACGGAATCCGTGGTATCACCCGACCATTGGCGAATATGCTAATCTTCTGGAGCAACACGGATTTCGAGTTAGGCTGGCCCAGCACGTTGATCAATTTACCCCGTTCAAGCCAGGTGCCAGAAAGTGGTTGACCAGCTTCGCGGAGTATTTATTCAGTGGTATCACACCTGCGGAACAGGATGTTATTATGGAAGCTGTCGAGAAAAGAGTGCGGCCACAACTGATGCGGGATGGACAGTGGTATCTGGACAGAAGCCGACTGCGAGTTGTAGCTATTAAAGAATAGGGGAATACGAGATGAAAATGGACAAACCCAAGATTCAGGAGCAGTTGCTCGATCCGGAAACGATTGCATTCCTGGAATCCAAAGTGGAGTACAAACACAAACTGATCGAGAATATCATGCTGGATCAACAGGAAGCGAGTAAGGTTTCCTTTGAAAATGTTGTATTTAGACATGTGACAATCTCGGAGTCTACCTTGGAACAATTTGAATTCACCGATGTCCGGTTCGAACACTGTGACTTCTCCAATGTCAATCTCTCTGGTGCCTTCATGCATCGAATCGAATGGCATAACTGCAAGTTTGTCGGAACTGATTTTTCCAATAGTCGATTGCAAAATGTCAGTTTCCTTCATGGTCTAGGCGACTACAGCAATTTCCGTTTTGCCCATCTGAAACAGGTCTCCTTCTCGGAATGTACCTTGATTGGTGCGGACTTTGCCTATCTGGCACTGCAAAAAATGGAGTTCAGTCAATGTAACATCGACCAAGCTTCCTTAACGGGGACCAAAATGAAGGATTTGGATCTTAGCGATTGCGAATTTGACTCCTTGGTGTTGACCATGGAAGATCTCAACGGTTGTGTGATTTCACCACATCAAGCCGCCACATTTGTAGGATTAATGGGTTTGATTATCAAATAAAGGGCATGATCACATTTACGGGGTTGCCAAGATAGTGGAAGTGTGTATAATTGGAGTCACATTAGAATAAAAACAGGTTTTCTAGGGTTCCGCGATGTATGTATCGGTCTGGTCCGAGAGAAAACCCGCAACCTGTTGGTTGTGCCACGGAGGGATAAAAGCCTGGGAGATGAACTGCTACATGCAGTTTGTTTCCCGGGCTTTTTTTGTTTTTACGCTAATGAATTTTACGGGTTGTACAAAAAATGTAGTAGAGAAGGAGTGTTACAAGAATGAATAAAACGTGGATGTCGGTTGTGATTGCTGCGTTGTTTGAAGTAGGTTGGGTCATTGGATTGAAACATGCCAGTGGTCTGCTGGAATGGGGGTTTACGTTGGTTGCAATTATCATTAGTTTCTCCTTGATGATTGCAGCTTCGCGTACACTGCCTGTGGGAACCGTATATGCCGTATTTGTTGGCCTGGGTACCGCTGGCACGGTACTTGCAGAGATTGTTCTGTTTAATGCGACTGTTCAAACCGGAAAAATGGTACTCATTGGTGTACTTTTACTTGGCGTGATTGGTCTTAAAATGCTGAGCAAAGAGAAGAATAAGGAGGTGCAGCTATAATGAACTGGGTATTTCTTATCTTGGCAGGTATATTTGAGATGATCGGAGTGCTGATGATAAACAAGTTGCACAAAGACCGTAATCTCATTTCACTGGTTCTATTGGTAGGCGGGTTTGGTTTAAGCTTCCTGTTCCTGTCCATTGCAATGGAAACTCTTCCGATGGGGACAGCATATGCCGTTTGGACGGGAATCGGGGCCTCCGGTGGTGCCATTCTGGGCATGGTGTTTTATGGAGAACCTCGAAATGCCCTTCGAATTCTGTTTATCGCTATGGTGCTCGGATCGGCAGTTGGTCTTAAATTGGTCAGTTAAACAAAGTGATTTTAAAAAGATAATGTACAAATTACGTTTTTAATGGTATCCTTATACGTTACGTGTGAAATAAAAGATGCGTCATATTGATAGATGTGCGTAAATGAAGGAGACAACATGACATTTAAGGACTTAAATATTATCCCCTCTATTATGGAAGGGTTAAGCAAAGCAAACTATACTAATCCTACCCCTATACAGGAACAGGCCATACCAGCTGTATTAGCTGGCAGAGATCTGCTGGGATGTGCACAGACAGGAACAGGCAAGACGGCAGCATTTTCAGTGCCGATCATTCAATTATTAAGCGAAAGATCCAAAGGACAAGGATCGAAGTCCGCACGACATATTCGCTCATTAATTTTGACACCAACACGAGAACTGGCGATTCAGATCGCGGATAACATCAAGGTATATAGCCGGTATACGGACATTCGTTGTACGGCAATCGTTGGCGGCGTTTCGCAAAAAGTGCAAGAGCGTGCGTTGAATCAAGGTGCAGATATTATTATCGCAACGCCTGGTAGATTGAACGATCTGATTAACCAGAAACGTATTGATCTGAAGATGGTTGAGATTCTCGTTTTGGATGAAGCAGACCGGATGTTAGACATGGGCTTCATTCATGATGTGAAAAGAATCATTGCCAAAATGCCGAACAAAAAGCAGACGCTGTTCTTCTCAGCTACGATGCCTCCTGAAATTACCAAAATGGTTAAAACCCTGCTGGTTGATCCAGTCAAAGTAGAAATCACACCGGTATCTTCAACGGTAGACCGCATTGAGCAGTCTATTTATTTGTTGGAGAACGGCAAGAAGCAACATATGTTGAACCAAATTTTGGAGGATAAATCCATCGTCACGGCATTGGTGTTCACACGCACGAAGCGCGGCGCTGACCGGGTTACACGTGATTTGGCCAAAGCGAATGTTACGGCACAGGCTATTCATGGCAACAAGTCTCAGAACGAGAGACAACGGGCGCTGAACAACTTCAAGAGTGGTGCAACACGTGTATTAGTTGCGACGGATATCGCGGCAAGAGGAATTGACGTGGAGGAACTGTCACATGTCATTAACTTTAACCTGCCTAACATTCCGGAAACGTATGTTCACCGTATTGGACGTACAGGGCGAGCTGGCAAAAGCGGGATGGCAATTTCGTTCTGTGAGAAGGATGAACTTCCATTCCTGAAGGATATCGAGAAAGTAATCAAAAAGACGATTCCTGAAGTGAAAGGTCATCCGTATCCAATGACAGGTGTACCTGTGTTTGATAAAACCAGCAAAGCATCAGGCAGTAAACCTTCGTTCAACAAATCGGCTGCAGGCAAACCGGCGAAGTCCAAAGCTAACCCGGCACGCAAGCCCAAGTCCGAATGGTTTGCCAAGAGTGGTAAATCAAACAGTAGTCGTTCAAACGACGGTAGACCCAATAGCAGTAGATCAAACAGCAGTAGCAGTAAATCTAACCATGGCTCATTCAGCCGCAGCAGCAAAACTAGGAATGATAGAGCCAATTAAGAGTAAAATAAATTCAGATAAAACCTTCTCCATTCATTTGGAGGAGGTTTTATTATGTGCTTTTATGTACAACGAGCTTATTTACATACGAACTTACATTCGGTATCATTATATCGTCCACTGGTGAAAGGGAGGTACTGACTTGAAGGATACGATGATTGAATACAGTTTGAAGAAGAAAGGCGCGACCAAGGATTATCCATTTGGTCCTGATCCAGTCGCGATTAAGGTTGCGGGTAAGATGTTCGCGCTTATTTTTGAAAACAAAGAAAAGCACTGTCTCTTAAACTTAAAATGTGATCCCATTATTGCAGAGAACCTGAGAGAGCAGCATGAAGCCGTTCGACCAGGATATCATATGAACAAAAAACACTGGAATACCATTACGCTGGATGGTTCCTTGTCAGATGAGGATGTCTATGTCATGATCGATCACTCTTATGATATGGTTGTCAAATCCCTTCCAAAAAGCGTTGGGGAATCTTTGGCCGAGTGAGGAGAACGTGTACCACTTTCTCTACACCTCATTCATCATGTTATTGACATTTAAGAGGTAGGTGAAAAGGCTAATGGTCTGCTTCTCTAACAGAATGAATATCCTATGAAAATGAAGACATATTTGAAGTCCATTTGGTTCCATTACCTTGGAAATAAACAAGATCGAACAGCCTTGTTTAATGTGGCTTCCCTTGTTATCAATGCTGTAACAGGGATAGGCAAGTTAATCCTGGGCATATATCTGCTTTCGGGATGGTTCATTACAAATGCTGTATATTATCTGATTCTGTGTGTGGCGAAAGGCCAAGTGCTCCATAAATATACAGTTACCAAGAGAATGGACTCTCCCGAAGAAAGATATAGATTGGAGCTTACGGTATATAAGCGCGGAGGTCTGTTCCTGTGTTTACTAGGCGTGTCCTATTCGATGGTCTGCCTGCGAATGTATCTAATCGGCGATGCCTTCATATATGAGGGTAACATCGTGTATATCGTATCTACAGTCGCTTTTACAAAGCTGGTTTTTGCTGTATATGGTACCTGGGCTAACCGTCATCTCCATAACCCGATCATATCTACATTGAAAATGATTAACTTCACGGATGCGATGGTATCCATCGTGGTGACCCAAGCGACGTTACTTACCATGCAAGGCTCACCTCTTGCATTAAAAACCAGTAGCTTGTTTGGCATGGGGTGCAGCGTTTTATTTTGTTTGATGGGGGTCTGGATGATGTTCCACAAAAAAAAGGAAACAAGCACGGACCCAAACCAATCTCCTGGCACTGAATGTTAACATTGAAGCATTAAGAGCAGGGGAAGGTAATTTTGGTTGACGTTTCAGCATGTTGATCAATACATATCAAATGATTTGCACATGACGGAATAGACAAGTGTCATCTATACTTAAAGTGACAACGGAAGAAGGCGTATTGGCAATCCACTAAAGGAGTGATATCTATGGATCAACAACAACAATTGGCAATGGTACAACGTATGCGTCAAAATGTCGTCGGTACAGGTGCAGCTCTTCAACCCAGTTCCACGTATGCGGTCACAGTAAAAGAAGTCATGATTCCTACAACTAAAGGGGATACACGTGTACTTGTGTATACACCGGATAGGGAGCATTCCGCGCCTCTGCCGGTCTTTTTTAATATGCATGGGGGTGGTTTCATCTTGGGACAAGCAGAGATGGATGATCCATGGTGTCGCTTGATTGCTGATCGATCTGATTGTGTGGTCGTTAATATCGATTACAGTCTTGCACCAGAGCACAAGTTCCCAACGGCGGTTCATGAATGTTACGACGTTGTACAGTGGGTCCATGCCAACCCGCAATCCTTCTCGGTTAACCCGTCTCTATTCGCTATTGGGGGACATAGCGCTGGTGGTAATCTTGCTGCAGCAGTGTGTTTACTGAATCAGCAACGAGGTAGCGAGCTGCCAATTGTTCTGCAAATTATGGATTATGCCGTATTGGATGTGGCTACAGATCCGGCCGAGAAACCGAGTTTTGCAGAAGCCATTCCAGCCGATATCGCCAGAACGTTCAATGCTATGTACCTTGAAACGTCAGAAGAGGCGCAAGACCCGTGGGCTTCACCTGTGCTTGCAACATCAGTAGAGGGACTTCCAGAAGCATTGATCATTACCGCGGAGAAAGATTCACTGGCCCAAGAAGCAAGAACATATGCAGCAAGGCTGGAAGCAAGCGGTGTGAAGGTGACACTTAAGGAGTATAAGGGAGCCGCTCATGGATTTACGCATTTTGGCGATCTCCAGATGGCTGAGGATGCCTGGTACCTGATGAGTGACAAGATCAGAGAAGCATTTTCCAAATAACGTGTATCAGAATGACGCTTAGAAGGAATATAGTTACCTTGAAGTCGCCTAATGGCGGCTTTTTTCGTTCATTGGTGTGATTGCTTCAATGGCTTGGAGAAACCAAGCTTCTGAGCTTGCGAATGTGTTAATAAACTAGATTAGGAGCCCTATTGAGATTATAACGATATCGTTAAGGGTAAGAGTTGTTAAATTAGAGGAAATAATGACCAATACCAGGAGGTTTATTATGAACCAATATAACAGTCCATCCGATATCGCGATTCTTGGCATGGGAACGGCTCTACCTGCTCACCCCGTAGCGCAGTCAGATATTGCAGAACTAATCGCTTCTTCTCTTCAGGATCGGCCAGATTTGGCCCGTTTTGCCAGACGAATATTCAAGTCCTGTGGTGTTGAAACACGATATACCGTGGAACCGAGCTATCTGGGTTCACTGGAAGAATGCCGTTATCTGCCCTCTGGTGAGCGATCAGACATCCCGACAACCGAAGAACGAATGAATACATACAAGCGAGAGGCGCTTCCGCTCGGGGTTGAGGCTGCAGAGAAAGCCCTGGAGGATTCAGGCGTATCTCCAAAGAGCATCACACATATCATCACGGTCAGCTGCACAGGTCAATATCTGCCGGGTCTTGATGTTATGCTCATCCGTCATTTGGGTTTGTCTGCCCGAGTTAATCGACTGCCGCTAATCTTTCAGGGTTGTGCCGCAGGGCTGAAAGCCGTTCAGATGGCACGAGATGTGGTGCAGGGAGCTCCCGGATCACAGGTCCTTGTGGTCTGTGTAGAGTTGTGCACCATTCATTTTCAGCCCGTACAAGATCGGGAAGCGCTGTTTGCAGCTTCATTCTTCGGAGACGCTGCTTCTTCTTGTGTAGTGGGCACACCAGAATCTCAGCACAAGAATGTTTTGAGTCTGGGAACGGGTTATTCTGTGCTTCTTCCGGATTCGACTGAAGATATGACCTGGGAGGTGGGGAATCTGGGGTATGACCTGTATCTATCCCCTCGTATTCCGAAGCTGTTAGGTGTTCATCTGGAAGAGGAACTGCGTCTCTTATTGCAAAGTGAACAGCTTCCTGAACTATGGGCCATTCATCCGGGAGGACGCGGGATTGTGGACTCTGTGCAGAATGTAATGAAGTTGCGAGACGAGCAAACGAAGTATAGCAGGGATGTCCTCAGAACGTATGGTAACTTATCTTCCAATACCATTCTGTTTGTACTGAACGCGATGCGTGAGGACATGAAGGCACAGGGTCAATCCTCCACAGATGGTGTAGCCATGGCATTTGGACCGGGACTCACCGCAGAGTTGATGAAATTCACTTATGTCCCCTCATTATCTTCAGTGATGGAGGAGCACGATCATGTCCTTTTTTAGAACATTGTCCATTCGAGCCAAGGAAGATGAACTGATGGATGACTTCTCTCTGGGAGGGGAGGAGCTGCGTGAAGCGCTTAGACATCTGAGACGTCTTAACAAAATATTTGCAGCACCTGGCCCAACTCTGGCTGGTGTAGAGAAGTTGTGGAACTCAGTCGGTAAGCCGAATAAGCTGACCTTGCTGGATGTGGGGGCAGGTTCAGGAGATGTGAACCAGAAACTACTGCAATGGGCAGATCGTCAGGGTGTTCAGCTTGAAATTACGCTGGTTGATCTGACGGAAGAAGCGTGTGATGAAGCGAGACAACTATTCCGTGACGAATCCCGAGTCCGGGTACAACGTGCCGATCTTACACAACTGCCGGATGCTTCAGCAGATATTGTGACAGGTTCCCAGTTTGTACATCATTTTGACGGAGATCAGCTGGTTGATATGGTTTCTCATATGCTAAGAGCATCCAGATACGGTGTCGTTATTAATGATATTCACCGCCACCCCGTATCCTATAAGGCGGTCTGGATTACTACACGGATGATCTCGCGCAATCGTTATATTCGTCATGATGGGCCTCTTTCCGTAGCCAAAGGTTTTACAGGGAGGGATTGGAAGGAACTTAAACAACGTCTCAATCATGATACGATGACCTATGAATGGAAGCCCTTATTCCGTTATTCTGTTGTAATTCCCACGAAAGGCAGGTGATCTTACGTGTCGAAATCGATAGATGTGATTGTCATCGGAGCCGGAATTGCCGGCAGTACATGTGCAATGCAACTTGCAGGGAAAGGACATCGGACCCTTTTGCTGGATCGCCAGGAGTTCCCGCGGCACAAAACCTGCGGTGAGTTCATGTCACCCGAAACCAAGGAGATGTTAGAAGTTCTGGACATTCACCTTCTGGACCAGTCGAAGAAACCTAGCACGATGGATCATGCCAAAATCGTTATGCCACAAGGCGGAGTGATCGAAGCACCGCTGCCGGGATTCGCATATGGCATAAGTCGATATGAGCTGGACCAGATTTTGCATCAGAAGGCTCTGGAGGCCGGAGCCCAGATTGTGACCAAAGCGACCTTAACGAGCATCGAGCAGCTTGAGGATGCCAGTTATGAGGTTCAGGTGAAACAGGGAGATGAGCGGATCAGCTACAGAGCCAAAGCCGTTATCGGGGCACATGGGACCAAAAAGCCGCGCGGGATGGCTTCCGCACCTGATCTGCGGGACCAAACCGTATACGTTGGCGTTAAGTCCCACTTCAGCGGGATAGAGATTCCCGCACGGGTAGAGTTATATTTTTGCGAGGGTGGTTACGTGGGCATTTCTCCGATTGAGGATGGTATTGTGAATGTCGCCGCATTGTTGACACTGGATACCGTCCAGGGAAGTGGCAAGTCTGTAAACGATATTTTACAGGCGGCATCCCTGACAAACGTGAGCTTGGCAGCCCGTTTAGCCGAAGGCAAACCTGTAGATGGAACGCAAGTGTCAATTGCGCCGCTGCATCTGTCCAACTTTCCTGAGCCGTGGTCTCAATATCCGCATATTGGGGATGCCATGCTGATGATACCACCCTTATGTGGAGACGGAATGTCCATTGCCCTTCGCTCCTCACTCCTGTGTGCAAGATGGACTGATAAGTACCTGCAAGGCGACATTGAACATGCCGATTGGCAGAGTAATTACACGCTGGAAGCAAGTCGTGAATTCACCCAATTGCTCAGACGCGCAAGAAGAATTCAAAAGCTGGCTTTTGCCAAGACCAATAAATTCTATCCTGGTCTGGCCCGGATGATCCCTGGTCTAGCCGCTTATGTTGTGAAGGCCACACGGCTATCCGAGATGAACGCAGCGCGCTAACAGGCTGAAAGTTTGATCAATACTTATGCAAAGAGGTTGCTGACGGCGGCCTCTTTTTTGGCGTACAAGCATTAATTTTGTGGAGACAGTTTGGAAATTCGGGAAATGCTCGTATAATAGAATCTAATGTAATGATAGAGAGTTAATTCAGATGAGATGTCGGGAGGCACTATTTAAGATGAACTATTCATTTTCCAATCGTATCGCAGCACTGCAACCATCCATTATTCGTGAGATTCTGAAGGCTTCTTCGGGGCAAAATGTGATTCCATTCTCTGCGGGAAATCCTGCTCCGGAAACCTTTCCTATTGAGGCGATTCGTACATTCACTCAATCCATTCTGGAGCATGACCCGGTCACAGCTCTGCAATATGGGATTACGGAAGGATATGTTCCCCTCAGGGAAGCATTGACTCAACATTTGAAGACAGGTTTTGATACCGGTAAACCATCCGATCAATTGTTCATTGTATCTGGAGCGCAGCAGGGGATTGAACTGGCCTGTAAAGTATTCTGTAATGAAGGGGACACGATTATCTGTGAGAGTCCGAGCTTTATCGGTTCCCTGAACTCCTTCCGGGCATCCGGTGCAAAGCTTGCCGGTGTTCCGATGGAGATGGACGGTATGGATATCGAGAAGCTGGAACAGGCGCTGCAAACGGAGCCTAATGTGAAAATGATCTACGTGATCCCAAGTTTCCAGAATCCTACCGGTGTAACAACGAGTCTTGCAAAACGTAAGGCCATATACGAGCTGGCTAAGAAGTATGGCGTTATGATTTTGGAAGATAACCCGTACGGAGAACTTCGATTCAATGGAGACGATGTGCCAACCATCAAGTCTATGGATGATGAGGGTCTGGTCATATATGTTGGATCATTCTCCAAAATTTTGTCGGCAGGACTGCGCGTTGGTTTTGTACAAGCGCCCCATGAAGTCGTGGAGAAGATGGTTGTTGCCAAACAGGGAGAAGACGTACATACGGCCATGCTTCCACAGATTCTGGCGTACAAGTTCATGACAGAGTATGATTACGCGGGGCACATTAACAGCATTCGTGAGGTCTATCGGAGAAAAGCAACATTGATGATGGACAAGCTGCAAGAGCATATGGGTGAGTCCATTACCTATACCCAACCGGATGGTGGACTGTTCCTCTGGTGTGATCTGCCAGCACATGTGCCAATGCTTGATTATGCCAAGACAGCGGCAGCTCAAGGGGTTGCGGTTGTACCGGGAAATGCATTCCTGGTGAACGAGCAAGACCCTTGTAATGCCATCAGACTTAATTTCTCAACCCCGTCAGACGAACAGATTGTCAAGGGTGTAGAGATTTTGGGGCAGGTATTGAAAGGGTATAACGCTTAAAAATGATTCAATGTGATATATCTACGAAAAGCCGCCAATTGGCGGCTTTTTTGGGCTTTTTCTCAGCCTTAATTATCGATTAAAGCACTTAATTCTGCCTGAAATACCTTTTGATTCTTCTGATTGAAAGTACTCAGCAGTACCGTAACAATCCCATTTCCTTTTCGTCTGGGAGTCAGTCCAATGACTTCTGCAATGACATGAAGTTCATCATCCGGAAAGACAGGTTTCAGGAATTGAATGTTATTCATTCCGGTGCCCGCCACGACATGCTCTCCATAGACCCCGACCTCAATCCATAATTTAAAGGAGATATTCATCGTTTGCATGCCAGAAGCAATTAAACTGCCAAATCGGCCTTGCTTGGCCTTTTCCTCATCCAAATGCATGTACTGTGGGTCATAGATTGTGGCAAACTCAATAATATCACGCTTGGATAATGCCAAAGATGTGGTTTCGTAACGCTGACCTATTACATATTCACTAAATCTCATGAAGGCACCTCGGTTTCTTAAATATGTTTTTTCGTAGTTGATGTTTTGCTAAGAGACATGACTGGACTGACGTGTTAAAATGCTAGTGAACTATCCCGTGTGTATTGCTGTGTTACTGCCATAATGAACTAAACAGATGAAGCTGTTTTTGAGGAGTATATATGATGACAACGATTAAAGATGTAGCCAAGATGGCTGGTGTAGCCAGTTCGACCGTATCTTGCGTACTCAACGATAAAGGGAATGTAAGTGAGCCGACAAGACTTCGAGTGCTTGAGGCAGCGAGTCAACTCAATTATGTTAGGCATGGTCCTGCATCGGAATTAAAACGAAATAGTACACAAACCATTGGTATTATTGTCCATGACATGTCCAGCCCGTATTTCTCGGATTTGGTGAACGGAATAGAAACCGTCGTTATGAGTCATGGATACGATATGATCGTATGTAGTTCGTTGGGTGGAGAGAAGTCGACAGCCCATCGTTACATTCGTGAACGAAGAATTGACGGAGCTATTGTTATTGCTCAGAATATTCAAGATCAGTTGCTGATTGAAGCATCTGAAGCAGGGTTTCCGATTGTTGTCATGGATCGGGATCTGGATGCTCAACATATTGTAAAGGTTTTGATGAGTGATACGCAAGGCGGTTACTTGGCTACCCGTTATCTGATCGATAAAGGGCATCGGACAATAGCTTATATTAGTGGCCCGTCACAATCGGAATGTAATCTCCATCGTTATCAAGGTTATTTGAAAGCCCTGAAGGAGGCAGGTATCGAAGAGAACCCCGAATGGAAAATTGGCGGACAATTCATGAAGCAAGATGGGTACGATGCAGCCAAGAAACTGCTTGAAGGAGAGCTGCCATCCGCTGTATTTTTTGCAAATGATGAGATGGCGATCGGCGGCTTGGAAGCCTTCAGGGAGCATGATATCTCAATACCTGAGCAGTTATCCGTAATTGGCTTTGACAATATACCTGCATCTCAGTACATGAATCCACCTCTAACCACATTTCGTCAGCCGAAGAGGGATGCAGGCCAGCTTGCAGGTCATGTTCTCTTCCAACTGCTGAATGGAGAGATCGTAGAGACGTTATATACACTGGACATCCAATGCGTGGAACGTGATTCTGTTCGGCTCCTCAACCTGAGTTGAGGAGTTTTTTTGCATTCTATAGAATTTTAAATTCTTAAAAAGAAAGGAGAGTAGCCATTTATGCATAATATAAAGACGAGGAGTATTTTTCGTTGGAAATAAATGGAGGTTGATACGATGGGCGTACCCACTTTTTTGGAGACAGGCCATATGCAAGAAGGTTTTCCCATTCGGGTAATTCATACAGGAAATCAGTTCAATTATGCTGCGCACTGGCATGATGAGGTTGAACTGGTTCTCGTCAATGGTAAGAGCGCCAGAATTGGCGTGAACGACCACGTGTGTGAGTTGGAAAAAGGGGATGTGCTGCTGATCAAACCAGGGGATGTGCACTGCTTTTTGCCGGGGACCGAACATTTGACCATTATCTTGTTCCGACTCGAATTGTTAACCGGGAGTTTCACGACCGAAGCCGAAATTCAGGATCTCGGACAACTTTTCAACAAAACAACTGTTATTCCCTCGAATACGGGAAGTCAGAGCAATCTGACTCAATATATAGATGACATCATTACCGAGAAGAAAAATCAGAAGCCGGGATACCGATGGTTAATGGTATCCAGGTTGTATGATCTCATCATACTTTTATTACGTACCAAAGTACCGGTTACCACCGATGAATCCTCATCTTCAGGATGGGCATGTACTTCATCCAAAAAATTTGAATTCCTTGAATCGGTCTGTGAATACCTGGAGGAGCACTATGCTGAGCCCATTAAGCTGGAACAGGTGGCGGAACATATTAAATTCAGCAAGTTCCATGTCTGCAAGCTGTTCAAAGAGATCAAGGGAGTAACACTGATGGAATACTTGAATCATTTTCGAATTATCAAGTCCGAGTGGGCTTTATTGTTCCGTCAGGATACGATTCTGGAGATTGCGATCGGACATGGATTTAACAATGTTAACTCCTATAATCGTCTTTTTAAAAAATATAATGACTGTACACCCTCCGAATTTCGTAAGAAACATCGTACGAATATCACAAAATATGGAGGGTAATGCACAATATTTGTGGAGAAAGCCCTCTCCAAAATCAATATACTCTAATAAATTGTAAGCGTTTCCTTTTTGAAGGAGGGGGCCTATGAAGAAGTGGTTTAAGCCAACTATTGTATTTGTATGTGCAGCGATGTTGTTAGCTGGTTGTCAGTTCAGTCCATCGAGTCAAACCAAGCAACAGGAGATTACTGTGTGGAGTTTTACGGATGAAGCAGGGTACGCCATCGAGAAATTCGAACAGAAATATCCTGACATCAAAGTGAACTTTGTCAACATCCCTGGTAATTTCTATATCACCAAGCTGAAATCTGCGCTACAGACAACCTCGAAGGCTCCAGATGTATTTATGATTGAAAATGCGAATATTCGAGAGCTGATTGACGTTCCATATCTGGAGAATTTATCAGCTTCGCCGTATAACGCCAATGAACTTATCCAGGAACAATATGCTTTTGTTCAGGCCAATGAACAGGACAGTGAGGGAAATGTCAGAGCGATAGGTTATCAGGGAACACCAGGGGGCATCTACTATCGTCGGGATCTGGCGAAGAAATATCTGGGCACCGATGATCCTGAGAAGGTGGGTTCACAGATCGATACATGGGAGAAGATCTTCGAGATTGGAGAGAAGGTACAGCAACTTAGCGGGAATAAAGTACATGCATTGGCGAATTGGAATGCTATATCGAATTCATATGATGGTATACCTTGGGTGAAGGACGGCAAACTTGTCATCGATCCAACGTACTTGGAAGTGCTTGATCTTGTACGTGAAGCACGTGAGCGGAATGTACTTGCCGAGTATGAAGATGGAAGTGCCGGTTACGCTGCATCCATGCAAAAAGGAGAGGTCATGTTTTATCCCGGGGCAACCTGGGGTTTGCAATATACGTTCAAGGCAAACGCTCCGGATACCGAAGGCATGTGGGGCTTAGCCCAGGGACCGTCAGCCTTTAGTTCAGGTGGAACCTACATCGCGATGTACAGTAAAAGTGAGAAAAAGGATTTGGCCTGGAAGTTTATTGAGTTCTATAATTTTGACCACGATTTTCTATCCGAGTTAGCGAAAGAACAGGATTATTTCACCAGCAACATGGTTGTGAATGATGAACTTGCCCCGTCTCTCTCATCATCTTATTTGGGAGGACAAAAGCATTTCGAGTTTTTCTCGGAGGCTGCAAAACGGGTACCTGTATACGAACGCACCAAATATGATGCCACGATTAACAATGATATCTACAAGATTGTACTCCAGTTATATCTCAATAAGGACATTCAGACCAAGGAAGAAGTCGTAAAGCGAATCAAACGTGATGTTACCTTGAGATTTCCGGAGCTGGAAGTGGATTAACTTAGAAGTAATGAATTGAATATACACATCCGATGATAACTGGGGGGATAGAACATGTTTGCCAAAACGATTCGCAAGGACCATTACGGCTACTATTTCATTGCTCCGTTTTTTATTATTTTCACCACTTTTGGGCTGTATCCCATTTTATATTCCCTCTACATCAGTTTCACCAACTTTGATGGGATCACGACACCTGACTTTGTAGGGATCGGTAACTACGTTGCCGTATTACAAGATCCGTTGTTCTACAAAACCTTGTTTAATACGTTATTCATCTGGGGCGTATCTGTAGTTCCACAGCTCACAATCTCACTTGTGTTGGCTTTTATCTTGAATGATAAGCTGCTCAAAGGACGGGACTTTTTCAGAGCCGTATACTTTTTTCCCAACATCGTTACGGCGGCATCACTTGGATTGCTTGTGAGCTTGATTTTTGACTGGCAGTCTGGCGGACTGAATCATTTTTTGGTGCAGACCGGTATAATACAAGATCCAATTAACTGGAAAAATGATCCCTGGTTTATGCGTCTGATTGTATCATCCATTTTGTTTTTTCAATACTTCGGCTATTCCATGGTCATCTACCTTGCAGGTCTTCAGGGCATTGATCCTTCATTGCTGGAAGCTGCACAGATGGATGGCGCGAAAAAGAAACATATTTTCATTCATATTATCGTGCCGATGCTCCGTCCAATTATTCTGTTTCAGATGATTACATCCATTATTGGTGGCATCCAGATTTTCGATCAGCCATTTACACTAACCAACGGCAATGGCGGTCCTGACCGAGCAGCCATGACGAGCATTATGTATCTCTATAATGTAGCATTTCAGAGCACACGATTTGGTTACGGCGCTGCCATCGCATTTTGCCTGTTTATTATCATCATATTGTTGTCCGTTGCATCCTTCATCATGACCAAGCGGAAGAGCCGTTCATAGGGAGGGGAGTTCTTATGCAAACTGCAAAATCAGTTGAACAACCAAATGCGGCGATTCAGCAATATGCCAATACAAGGGGCCTGACGGCAGGTAAAATCATCATCTATCTGTTGCTGACAGGTCTTGCCGTGCTCTGCATTATTCCATTTTATCTGATGCTTATCTATTCCACACATAACAATGCAACGATTGCTTCAACGTTCACATTTCTTCCCGGATCATTCTTGATTGATAACTATCTGAACATGGTATCCAAAATCAACATATGGCGTGGGTTTGCCAACAGCATATTTATTGCCGGAACATCGACCGTATTATCTCTGTATATTGGGGCCTTAACTGCGTATGGATTTGCCAAATTTAAATTCAAAGGACGAAACGGATTGTTCCTGTTTTTGTTAGCAACCATGATGGTACCGGGTCAACTGGCTTTGATTGGCGTATATCGACTATTCAGCATGATGGGACTTCTGGATAGTTATGCCGCAATTATTTTGCCTGCTGCAGCTAACGCGTTTAATGTATTTTTTATCAAACAGTTCATGGAGAGCAGTATCCCGGATGAAATTATTGAATCTGCGCGGGTGGACAGTGCCGGTGAGTTCCGGACGTTCAATCAGATTGTACTGCCTATTCTGGGGCCGGCAATCGCCGCCCTTGGCATATTCACGTTTATCGGATCATGGAATAATTTCCTAACACCGCTGGTGCTATTTTTCTCCCTGGATAAATATCCACTTCCGGTATTGGTTGCGCTAGTGCAGGGGTACTATGGGATGGATTATGGACTCTTGTATTTGGGTGTAGCGATCTCAATCCTGCCTATTATCATTGTATTCTCTATATTTTCCAAACAGATTATTGGGAGTGTTGCTTTGGGTGCTGTGAAAGGATAGGGATAAATAGCGTTCTATATCATCAGAGTCGCTCATGAGGGCGGCTTTTTTGGCATTCTATATTTTGCGTATATATCCTATCTGATATGTAAAGGATACCTTTAACTGAGAATATCTGGACGGAGCGTTTACGGAAAGGGGAGGCGTCATGGACACATCAGCAATAACACAACAGGACCTGCCATTAACCGGACAACTTGTTATTGATCAAGAAATGTTACGCTCCGTTTTTGCGGGTTGCTCGGACGTTGTATTTCATACATTCCAAACGGCGTGTCTTACTTCAGCGTTATGCGTATATTGTGTTGGTGTATGCGATACGGAGCGGCTGGAGAGACAGGTACTAACGCCCCTTCAGGAAATGGGGATCAAAGCTGCGCATGTTCCGCTAGCTTCTGTTAAGCAAGTTGAAACGACTACTCAGGCAGTACAGGCCATATTTGAAGGAGAAGCTCTGTTACTACTGGATGGTTCAATAGGCGGAACAACATACCCACTATACCAAGCTGCAAATCGTTCAACGGAGGAACCGTTAGCTGAATCGACCGTGCGTGGTGCAAGGGATGGGTTCACAGAGTCGTTGACCATGAATATGTCTTTACTGCGCAAACGTCTCAAGACACCTGCATTGAAGATTCATACACGTAACATGGGAGAACGTACAAACACCAGTATTTCACTTGTATACATGGAGGGGATTATTGACCCCAAACTTGTTAAGGAAGTGCAGACACGACTTGCCGATTTAAAGCTCCAAGACGTACTGGAGAGTCAATACATTGAAGAAGGGATTATCGATGAGCGATATTCACCATTTCCACAGATGATTGCGACGGAGCGCCCGGATGTCGTTGTTTCCAACTTGCTGGAAGGTCGGTTTGCTATTCTCGTTGACGGAACGCCGTTTACCCTTATCGCGCCAGTAACCATTTTTTCCATGTTACAATCCCCTGAAGATTATTATCAAAATGTGTTCATGAGTGTTTTTGTACGCTGGCTGCGATACATTTTTTTTGTTTTATCCATGCTGCTTCCATCGGCTTATGTAGCGATTACGACGTTTCATCAGGAGATGATTCCTACCGTATTACTTCTCAGTATTGCTCGGGCGAGAGAAGAGATCCCTTTTCCTGCCCTGGTGGAAGCACTTATTATGGAAATTGCCTTTGAAGCATTGCGTGAGGCTGGCGTCCGATTGCCCAAGCAGGTCGGATCAGCGGTCAGTATTGTGGGGGCCTTAATTATTGGGCAAGCGGCGACGAGTGCCGGAATTGTCTCAGCCCCCATGATTATCATTGTAGCGATTACCGGTATCGCTTCTTTCATGATCCCTCGCTATGCTGCTAGCATCGCGACTCGTCTACTACGGTTTCCCATGATGTTTCTGGCGGGAACGCTGGGACTCACGGGTGTCATGTTAGGAGTCATCTTGGTTGTCATTCATCTAAGCAGTCTTCGTTCATTTGGAACACCTTATCTCTCACCGGTAGCACCTACGATGGCTAAGGAACTTAAGGATGTATGGTGGCGTCCATCCCCAAGGAACAAACCACACTAGAACAATCTACATTCGAGCAAACAAGGGAGCGGGATTACATATGTTGACTGACAAAGGGAAAATATCGGTGACTCAATTGGCATTTATGGTCTTTCCCGCCATTCTCGCGACGGCTATCCTGTCTGTGCCTGGAATTACAATGCACTATGCAGGACATGACATGTGGATGACTCCAATTATAGGTTCAATCGTTGGATTGGCTGCTATTGGTATTTCCGTTGGACTTGATCGTCTGTACCCTGGAAAAACGCTCATTCAATCCAGCGTATTGATTATTGGTCGGATTCCAGGCAAGTTATTCGGTCTGATATATATCGCTTTTTTGCCCCACCTGGCGGGCTTGATTATTCGGGAGTACGGTGAATTCATTGTTAATAATGCACTTCCGCGTACACCTTTGTTTGTTGTGATGGGTACGATGGTTGTTGTATGTGCGATTAATGTCAGACTCGGGATTGAAGTTGTCGGACGAACCGCTCAGGTGTTTGTTACCCTGCTGATCGTTCTGCTGGCTTTGATCTTTATATTGTTGATTGGTGAACTGAATCCTGCCGAGCTGTTTCCTTTTATGGAGAAGGGTCCAATTCCCATTATTACGGGGGCTGCTGCACCTGCTGCATGGTTTAGTGAATATATCGTGCTGGCTTTTCTGCTACCTTATGTGAATGAAAAAAAACGAATAACCCGGGTCATGCTTGGATCCCTTGTATTTACGACAACTGCAATGACGGTTACCAATCTGTTTTGCCTGTTTTTAATTGGTGATTTGACGGATACATTTGTATTTCCGGTCATGATCGCAGCAAGATACATAACCATTGCGGACTTTCTACAGCATATCGAATCCCTTATTATTGCTATCTGGATTTTCGGTATTTTCGTTAAAATTTCCGTTTTTCTATATATCTTTGCTACATCAACCGCGGAATGGTTTGGTTTGCGAGACTACAAACCTGTGGTTGGTCCACTTTCGTTCCTGTGCATGATATTTGCTTACTGGGTTGTGTCCGGTGGATCCGGTATTTCCAGTTTGGTTAGCGCTTCAGCCAACTTGTATACGATCAGCATTTTATTAATCCTTCCGGCTATGATCTACGGTGTCGCATGGCTGAAGAAAGGGTGGGCACATTTTCGGAAGAATCGAGCGAACACCTGATTGATGGGGGAGGAGCACTTGCGAATATATAGAGTACTACTAATGCCAATATTGTGTTGTGTGCTTTTAAGTGGATGCTGGGATCGCATCGAGATTAACGATTTGGCTATCGTGCTGGCTACAGGGATAGATTATGAAGATGGCAAAGTACAATTGACTTCACAGATTTTCATTCCGCGGAAGGCGAGTGCAGGAGATAGCAGTGGGAGTGGAGGCAGTCCAAGCGGGGTAACAATGATTCGAACAGCGGAAGGACGTACAATTGCCGAGGCATTGAATCGGTTACAACGTAAAGTTCCCCGGAATATGTTCTGGGGCCACTGCGAAGTCATAATCATCAGTGAGCAAGCCGGCAAACGCGGTATCCGCGAGTATATCGATTTTTTCCTGCGTTACCCTCAGTTCAGGGAGCATGCATATGTCTTTTCCAGCGAAAAGGCTGCGAAAGATATCCTTGCGTTACTTGATCCACTGGAGCGAAGTTCTGCTGAATCGCTACGTGAGATGGCCAATCTGAAGTTAGGTACACGTGTTACTGCGCTTGAACTGGCTAAATCTATTGAAGGTCCGAGCAGTTCAGCCATTTTGTCTCGCATGTTAATCTTACCCCCGGAGCCCGATCAGGATAAACTGACGACTACGCCATATGTGAAAGGTCTGAGTATGTATAAGAAGGATCGTTATGTCAAGACGGTCAAAGAACCACTAAGCGTAGGTGTATTACTACTTGCAAAAGAACTGAACAGCATTATCATGCCCGTTGAGTTTGAGCCGTTAAAGGGTTCTTTTTCGATAAGACTCATTGAAAATAAAACCTCCTTGAAGCCGCGAATTGTAAACAAACAGTGGAGTATGAAGGTCGACATCCAAACCAGGGGAGAAGTGGTGTTAAATACGACGGATGCAAATCTGACGGATCCCGCTGTATTAACTAAACTGGAAAAGGAATGGTCGGCTAAACTCACATCTTTGGCTCATGATGCTTTAGACATGTCCCAGAAAGAGCTGCGCTCCGATTTCTTCAAATTCGCAGTTGAATTCCGCAGATATTACCCGCATCAATGGAAAGCGCAGGAGAAGAACTGGGAAACCATCTATCCTGATATGGACGTGGAAGTCAACGTAGATGCACATGTAGTACGTACCGGAAAATCAACAGGACCACAGGGGATACCTAATGAGGACGAAAGTTGAACAGAATCGGCTCCTGTACAAGCCTGGAAGAGAGGTGATTGCATGAAACTAGGCTCAATCCTTGGAATATTGATGCTGGCGACTGCGATAGTGTATGGAGAGTGGAAGAGCAGCAAAGAGAAGCGAGCCAGAATAGTGAGCGCGGGAATTACCGCTGTGGCGGCAGTGCTTGGGATCATTCTTCTCTTTCAGCCCCGTTTGCCTGGTCCTACCCAGTTTGTGAAGCTTATATTTGGAAGTGTGGATAAATTTATAAAGTAAGATGATGGGAAAAAGAAGGACCAAGTCTCTGCGTACCAGAGGCGAGGTCCTTCTTTTAGTTAAGTGAGTAGTGAGTTGCATCCAGTCAGAATGTTTACTCTTTAATCACAGAAGCATTCACTGCATCTTCCATTTTCGTATTGTAGGAACGGAACAGACCCAGACGCCAGAACGCGGCTCCTTTGAGGTCATAACGTTTGGCGAGACCCAGCTTATCATCAACAGAGGACGGCGTTTCACTGCTTAGACTGATACCGAGCAGAAGTTTACTCTTTGGGACACCGGCCTGTATGGCTAATTGAATTGCCTGATCTACAAGACTATTTGGCTCAGGTACCTGAGATTTGGTGCCAACCGGATTATACTGATAGGCCATAATGATAAGATCATCTGCAATAGAGGCAAGTGTCTTGTAATCATAACCTTTATAAGCACTATTTAGCGGTGGTACCGCCAGAGATAAGGCTGTCTCCTGGGGCAAGGAACTTTTTAATTGTTTCACGTAAGCATTGAGCAGCTTCTGTTGTTCTACTACATCCAGTTTAAAGCCCAGTCCTTCAAAATCCAGAACAACTCCGTCAAAACCATGCTCTGTGACAGCAGCAGTTATACCTTCAATCGATTTCTGCCGCAGGCTCTTGTCGCTCAGAACTTTGGTCAGTTCTCCGTTTCCATCCAAGGCATACACCATGAGCTGTGGTTGGATCTGTTGATCTGCTGCATCAGCAACGATGGACTGCGGTGTAATATCACCCGCAGCAGCAGGGAGGCGGTACTCTTCTCCTTGGAGCGTAAACTGACCTTCACGATCAATGCGGCTCCAGCCAAAGGCTACGGAATTCATGGAAGTAATAAGGTCCTTTTCTTGAAAGGATTGCAATGCATAGAAGGCTCTCAGGTGCATCTCGCGTTGTGGGGAGACAAGGGAGACCGTCTTGGTTGCTTGATTCCAGCTTACTTGTACACCGAATTGGTTACTGAACGAACTTAGTGGAATAAGTACGCGGCCCTCCCGCTGAACGGGTGCAGCTGAGAGTGTAACTTTTTTTCCATTTACGGTCGCTGTGGTGCTGCTAACTTGTAATAGTACCTCGGTAGTTTGTCCTTTCACCGTGTTCGTTGCTTTTACAGTCTGTGATTTGCTGTTCCAGGTAATATCGATACCTAGGGCTTCACCGACCGTCCGAAACGGAACATAAGTGACACCTTTATCAACTCGTGGAGCTGCATCAAATTTCAGGGGCACATCATCCAATTGAACTGAGATGGCCGGGGCAGCACAGGCTCCACCGATATTGGGGGTACTTCCAAGAATAGAGAGAGCAATTACAGTAACCGCGGCGATTTTTCCTACACGTTTAATAAGCATCGTATGTCTCCTCCAACTCCGTACATAATAGTAGATTCTTGCTTTAAAAGTAATCTAGTAATCTAGCATATGTAGCATAACAAAATTTTCATATCGTTCCAATATAAGAGTCGAAGTTTAGTCATATTGGCAGCAAGAATCGTAATATACTTTACTATACATCGCGGAAGGAGTGTGCTTTTTGCCAAACTCTACGGGTTTTATTTACAATCCAACTTCGGGTGAGACCCAATCCACTCAGCTCATAGTGACATGCATTAATGATTCCCTCAATGCACCTGTCAATATTGAGCTGGAAGTGTTCAGATGGGACACCACTCAAGCTGCGCGCATACCTATTGGTCATGATCTTTTTGAATTACTTCCCCAAGCGACGAGAAGCTTAATCTATCCACTAATCAATGCGGCGTTTTACGAGGTGCAAAGTGATTATTTCAGTGCTACAAGTACGGTCATTCATGTATACGGTGTTAACTCAACAGGTCAGATCATTCAGCGTGTGCTTCAATCGGAGATGACATTAATTGACCGTTTCACAAATATCCCTTAAACGAAAAGAGGTGAGCAGATGGTAGTTGTGAATATTACTGGAGCTTTGGCAGGCAGTCAATTTGAACCCTCAATTGCAGTTAATACGCTGAACCCGAGTATCATGTGTGTAGTTGCTGTGGATACCAGTACAGGACCAACATTGACTGGCTTCTATCGGTCCATTGATGGAGGCAGTACCTGGTCGACCACTGTACTTCCTCAACCAGCAGGATATTCAGGAGCGGAAGCACCAACAATTGACTATACGTTTCCCAATACCTTCATCGTTACCGTTCACTTGTTTAACGGGATCAATGATGGGACAATTGCAAGTTATACCTCATTTGATGATGGATTAACGTGGCAGCCACCAGTTATCGTACAGGCGGGTTTCGGAACCATTGTTCATAATGATGAGCCTTTCATTGCCGTAGACCGTTCTCCAGGTAGCCCATATCGAGGCAATGCATATGTCGGTTATACTCCGCTTGCTACAACTTCTTCCGCTATATTTACGCAAAGGTCGCTCTCGCAGGGGATCTCCTGGGAGCCGCCTGATCGACAGTCGAATCCCCGAGGAATACATGATCGGGCCGCGCTGGCTGTTGGATTCTCAGGTCAAGTCTATGCGGGATATATCATTACGGGTCCTGCTAGTCCCTCTGCACTATTGCGCATCTCATACGATGGGGGAATCACCTATCAGCCTCTTCTTGAGAGACAGGCGACGTTCATCTCATCCGTTGTGCCAGCTCCTTCGCCTTTACCTGTACCGAATTACGCTTTTAGGGTACAGACCAACCTAAGTCTGGGAGCAGATATTTCCGTTGGACCTAACAGTGGAACTGTGTATGCCGTTTGGAATGATGCACGTGCCGGATATACCGATGTTTTACTCTGCGAATCTCCGGATGGCCTTCTGTGGTCAGATCCCATCAGTATTACAGGCGCGCCCCCGGGTACGCAGAATTTTTTCCCGTCGATAAGCGTATCACCCTTTGCTGGGACGATCCGGGTTATTTATTACAGCAATCGGATTGACGGGTTCCTGCTAGACGTTTTTGTTGCAGAATCTTTTGATGGCGGTGCCAGTTTCACCGACCGACGTATCACAACTACATCCTTTAATCCAAATGGCAACTCTCCGATGCCCACAGTACTGATTGGAGACTATATTACTGCGGCTACAGTTAGTCCGGATAATCTGGCAGCGGTGTGGATGGCTACAACGCCACCTACGGGTAAGCTGGATGTTTATTTCGGAAATTAATTCAAATTAAATGGAACACCCCCATACCTTAATCGTTATGAACAAACAGATTAAGCGTATGGGGGTGGAGGTATTCATGCTAATCGGAAACGACAAATCCGTCGAAACTCTCGGGGCCAACCCGAACCGTTCCGAGCAGGTTAGTACTGATAAATGCGGAGTAGGTTAATTGTGGTACGATCGGAATGTTAAAGTCACTAGCAGAGAAGACAATCACTTCAGGGTTAAGCAGACCGTTCAGACCATACGTGTAGTTTCCGGAGTAAACGATCGGATCGGTTGCAACAGTGCCTCTTACAATAATAATTCTCACTTGAAATAGAGCAAGCGGTAATTGTACCGTTATAGTTCCTTTTAGGGAGACTCTCAGGTTGGTTCCCGCTCCAGCTGTTTGCAGACCAATCTGGGCAAATAACTGAGGTGTGTTAATCACTGGAATCGGTATGGAAATGGAATTAAACAACGCAGCATTTTGCGATGATCTTGCATCCAGAAATTGTGTCAACGTATATACCTCCTATCCGTTCAGATAGAATAATATATTCATCATTCAGATTTTCGCATGGACGGAGGGTGCAACGCTGGAAATATTAAAGACAAACCGACTGCCCATAGGACTGGACTCTTTAAGCCATACAATGCCACCCATTAATTCAGCGAGTTGTTTACAGATGGACAAGCCCAGCCCCGCTCCGCCATACTTTCCTGAATTACCATGAATCTGGGAATAGGATTTGAACAACAGATCCTGACGATCCTGCGGGATACCGATGCCCGTATCTCTTATCTCGTAGGATGCATGGAGAGTACCTTTTGTATCAGCAGATACCTCAGTAGAGATGCATACTTCCCCTTTTTCCGTAAATTTAAGTGCATTTCCAACGAGATTGATTAGAATCTGACGAACTTTGTGCTGATCGCCCATAAGCATCAGATGATCAGTAATATTATATTCTGCGTACAACCTAATTCCTTTTTTCTGTGCTTCAGAAGAGAATAATTGTAATACATGTTCAACTGTTTCAGTGACACTATAGGGCTTGATCTCCAGAGAGATCGCACCAGCTTCTGCTTTGGAGTAGTCCAGAATCTGATCCATCATCGACAGAAGGCTGGCGCCACTTGACTCAATGACATTAACATATAACGATTGATCCTCACTCAGCCTGGTAGATTGCAACAGATTGGCCATTGCAAGAACACCATTCATTGGCGTCCGGATTTCATGGCTGAGAACGGCCAGCAAATTTTTCTTTTCTTCAAGCACTTTTGCAGCGGTCTCTTCCGCCTGTTTTAATTGTTGCAGAGTTGTTTCCATCTCAAGAAGACTCGTGAAAAAGGAAGACAAGGAGAGAAGCAGATCCACGTCCTTTTGTTGATAGGAATAGAAATCCTGATCAAATGAGCAAAGGGAGCCGTAAATTTCTCCGTTCTCATTATGTATAGGCACACCGACAAATGAACACCCACCTACGAATTCGGTTGCGTCCATATGTCTGGTTAATGGATGTGTTAGATTATTATTGATTACTAACGGGCCTTGGGAATGTTCAGTCACAAGTGCACAGTATGACTCGGCGTTATCAACGACCAGCCCCTCACCCAGAATGAGTTTGTCACGATTATATACGTTCAGAACCTTGGTGGATAGATGATCCAACTGGGCAATACAAAACGTGTTTGCAGGAATTAACCTGCTTGCCGTGTCCATGACATTAGCAGCCGAATCATATAATTTATGTGAGACAAGGGATAGTACATCAATGAATTCTGTTTTTAACATATTGATTTGACTCCTCCTGATTGTAGAAATTCGTTGTGCACTGTATTCAGTATATATGAATTTGAAGAATCGATCATGTATGGTTTTGACAGTGGAAGACGGAAATGAGAAAATATAATGCTGTGTAACATGTATATATTAATAAAGTTTTGGAGGCAAATCAATGAATCAGCGTTTTCGAATTACCCGATCCATGCAGGAAAGCAATGCGGAAAAATCCATCTCGCTGGAAGAGTGCAAACTCTACTTCGAATCCCAACCCGATTTTACCTATTCACCGGTTCTTAACATTGTAGGAGCTGAGAGCACCATGACCATCGACGGGGACTTTTTTATGTGGGACCTTGAGGGTGCACAGATTGCTTTTCGTTTGTACATGGGGGATCTGTATGTAGCTATTTCTAACGAAGCTATTGTTCCCAAAATGATTGAGATTGCAACGGATCTACGTGCAGATATCGTTGAAGGATAAGAAGTAGAGAACTAGAGTTTGATAAAAATGTAATGATGTTAGTTGTAGTATGTTTTAGACATCCCTGTAAAAATGAGACTAAAGATTCATTTATATTCCATATGTTAGATTGTAATATATGGAATATAAAACATTTTACAGGAGGGTAATGAAGTGAAAAAGACCAAATTAATACTTGTTGTATTCCTGAGCATGATCCTTGCCTTATCGGTAACTGGAATAGGATCGAGTTCAAAGGCTTCTGCAGCTACGGCACGTACACCCATTGTATTGGTACATGGATTGACCGGTTCAGATAGCAATTTTACAGCAATTGAGAGTTATTTACGTAGCCAGGGGTGGACAAGAGACGAATTATTCGCGATTGACCTTCCTAGCAAACAAGGAAACCAGCTGTTGAACTCCGCAGCAATTAGTCGATTCGTAGATGATGTTCTGCGCCAAACGGGTCATACAAAAGTCAATATTATAGCTCATAGCATGGGTGGAGCTAATAGTCTCTATTACATACTTAACCGTGGAGGCGCTTCCAAAGTGGATAAGTTGATTACCCTTGGCGGGGCTAATCGATTGACCACAACGACAGCTCCGAGTGGAATAAAGGTGACTTCGATCTATTCCACCAGTGACACGATTGTGTCCCCGGTACTTTCCCGGTTGAACGGGGCGAACAACGTTTCGGTTTCCCTCGTATCCCATATCGGTCTGCTGTTTAACTCGCGGGTGAATGCCCTGATCAAAACTGCGTTGAATGAGTAGCTGAACATACAAAATGTGCATTCTTTCATAATATTCTGAATGATTGACTTGAACACGACTGACCATTCATGGTTAGTCGTGTTTTCGTATTACCCGGAAATGGCTCGCTGAGGTAAGTTTCAAAAATAGGTACATCCATTCTATAATTAGAAATCAGAATAAAATGGAACAAGTTAAAGGAGTCTGTATACATGCAACCTCAACCGAATGATCGGATTAAAGTTCATCCAGGCTTTTGGGCTGGATTACATCAATTAGGGATTGGTGCTGATGACATCGCTCGTACTGCACAACTATCTCTTGAGACAATAAATCAACCTGTAGTGACCCAATCTCAATACTTCGCAATCTGGCAGGCCTACTCTGATCTCAATGAGGACACCGCCGAGGGCATCATCAAACTTGCAACCGGATATGAAATATCGAAGTATCCTCCACCTGTTCTGGCGATGTACCATGCTCGTGATTATCGTGATGCGTTGAATCGCATGGTGCGTTACAAGCAAATGTGTCCTCCCGAGAGTTTGCAGATTACCGAAGCAGGGGAGGAATGTATCATTGAACTAGGATGGTTACATAAGGAGCAACCAGGTCCGCCATTACTGGTCGGTATTACGCTGGCATTTCTGATCGAACTTGGACGGAGGGGCACAGGACAGCCTTTGATTGCAAAACGGGCTGAGTTCTCCCAACCGATGGGTGACGTAGCCACCCTTGAGGATTACTTCGGCTGCCGAGTCGATACGAATTCCAACTATAATCGGCTGACGCTGGAACGGAAAGATCTGAGTCTTCCATTTCTATCGTATAACGAGGAGTTACTGGAGATTCTGACCCCGGCACTGGATCGGTCGCTGGACGAACAAGAGAGCAATCGTTCCATTACTGAAGTGGTCAAATGGATTATGAAACGCAGCCTCACAGGAAAGCGCCCTGACATCCAGACGGTCGCCAAAGAGCTTCGCATGAGTGATCGTACTTTGCAGCGGCGACTGACGGAGGAGAACACAAACTTCAAGCATTTATTAACCGAGGCCAGACGTGAGCAGGCTCGAGCGTACCTTGCAGATCCTTCACTTGATATCAAAGAAGTGGCATTTCTGGTTGGGTATGAAGATCAGAATTCGTTCTATCGTGCTTTCAAGATCTGGGAAGGGGATACACCTTCAAATTGGCGTGTCAGGCAATAACTCTGGCGCAAAGTGCTAGTTACTAGATCCTTCAGACTGCGTAATATTGTATCTATCCGGTGTATGAAGCTAGTTGCCAATGTTCAAGAAACGGCTACCGGATAGTTGTAATCAAGAAGGAGAAATGCAGGATGGATATGGGACTAAAAGAGAAAACAGCCTTAGTTACAGGATCGACAAAAGGGATCGGCAAAGCGATTGCTATAGCACTCGCTCGAGAAGGTGTTCATGTTCTGATTAATGGACGTAATGATGAAGAGGTGGAACAAACCGTTCGTGAAATCAAGTCCACTTTTCCGGAGACCTCTCCGCAAAAGGCTACCGCTGATCTTGTGGATCTGGCGCAACGCCAAGCTTTATTCGAGAAATTTCCTGAAGTTGATATATTAATCAATAACATGGGGATATATGAAATCATGAGTTATGAAGACATAAATGATGAAGTGTGGGAGAAATATTTCCGTACTAATGTACTTGCTGCCAATGGCTTGTCCCAATTTTATTTACCTAAAATGGTGAAGAACAATGACGGACGTATTATTTTCATTGCAAGTGAAGAAGCCCTTATGCCTTCAGGCCAGATGCCTCAGTATTGCATGACCAAGTCAATGCTGCTGTCATTATCCAAAAGTTTGTCCAAACTGACAGCAGGAACCGAGGTTACGATCAATACGATCCTGCCAGGTCCAACACTGTCCGAAAACGTACAAGAAATCATTGAGGGCATATACCCTGATGAGGCACTGACTTTTGAGGAAAAAGAGAAAGACTTTATGAAGAGTAATCTGCCACAGTCCGAATTACAGCGATTCATCAAGCCAAGTGAAATAGGCAGACTCGCTGCATTTGTATGCAGCCCATATGCTTCAGCCTTCAGAGGCTCTCCCATCCGGATGGACGGGGGCATGGTTCCCACCATATTTTAAAATTGTTCAGGATACAGGATAGGTATCCATAAGATGTCGCCAGCATTGGCGACTTTTTTATTTGTAAATGATCTATGCGAGGGGCGTCAATCGAGTTTATAATACAGGTATGATTTTCGAAAACGATTTCTGTTCATTGGAAGCGATTACTTTTATCGATTATATGAATCTAAAAGGGGACACTATCATGATAGAAGCAATAAATCTGGAAGGCATATGGAAACTCCAACTTGATGAACATAAGGTAGAACGTGGTCTGAATTTCTCAGACGTTATTACATTGCCAAATACTACATCTCATGCGGCCAAGGGCAAGAAAAACGAGAATGTGTTAATCGGTGCGCTGACGGATGAGTACTTATTTGAGGGTTATGCCTGGTTTTCACGAGAGATTGAAATTCCCGAACACTTGGCTGGCAAACGTTGTTTCTTGCATCTGGAACGAACACGAGTAACCACAGTTTGGATCGATGGGGTGGAATGCGGAACACAAAAGAGTCTGAACACACCTCACCGTTACGAGATTGAGGCAGGGCTAACCGCTGGGACTCATACAATTACCATTCGAGTGGACAATACCAATTATCCAACCAAAGGTGGTCACCTTACATCCGAAGACACGCAGACGAATTGGAACGGCATCACCGGGAAATTGGAACTTCAATTTTTCGAGCGTGTTTTCCTGGATAATGTTCAGGTCTATCCCGATCTTGCGACTCGATCTTTCGAGATCAAGGCAGCACTTGTTGGTGACCTGCAAGAAGTACGAATCGTGGTTTCAGCTGTTGCAGTCAGTGCAGATCCGGTGTATACGACCGAGGAACAGATTTTCGCCCCGGATTCGCAGGAAATCCAGCTGACGTACAAGATTGGTGAAGATGCGATGTTATGGAGTGATGATGAACCTAACCTGTACCAACTTCATATTCATATGCAAGATCAGGACGGCGAAGTGCTGGATTCCACCGAAGTATGGACGGGATTAAGGGAATTCCGGGCTGCCGGAGACAAATTCACCATTAATGGTCGCAAAACGTTTCTTCGAGGCAAACATGACGGGCTGATCTTTCCGCTCACCGGATACGCGCCAACAGATGTGGATGAATGGGTTCGTATTCTCGCTATCTCCAAGTCCTACGGTATCAATCACTACCGTTTCCATACCTGTTGTCCTCCGGAGGCTGCTTTTATTGCAGCGGATCTGCTCGGCATCTACATGGAGCCTGAGCTTCCGTTCTGGGGAACCATTACGGATGAATCTTCGGATGGGCATAATCAAGCCGAGCAGGATTACTTGATTAGCGAAGGATTTGCGATGCTGCGTGCTTTTGGTAATCATCCTTCGTTTGTCATGATGTCCATGGGGAATGAACTATGGGGAAGCAAGGACAGATTAAATTCGATCCTGAAGGCATACAAAGCATATGATCATCGTCATCTATACACCGAAGGTTCGAATAACTTTCAGTTTGTGCCGGACATTCTGGAGGAAAGTGAATTCTTCTGCGGGGTTCGTTTCTCCAAAGAGCGCCTGTTCAGAGGTTCATATGCGATGTGTGATGCTCCGCTCGGTCACGTGCAGACCGACCTGCCAAATACATTGAAAGATTACGATTCAAACATTGTACCTGAGCAAGGCAGCGATGCTGACCCTTCTGGTCAGACTGGGGACAAAGAGATTCAGATTCAGTATGGGACAGGTTCCAAAACAGTGCAGGCCGAAGCTGGAAGTGACCAATTTGTCTCACACGTACCAATCATCTCGCATGAAATTGGACAGTACGCCACGTTTCCTAATTTCGAGGAGATCAACAAGTATACGGGTTCTCTCAAAGCCAAGAATTTCGAAGTGTTTCGAGAGCGTCTGAATGCCAACGGGCTGGGACATCTGGCGGAAGCATACTTCAGAGCCTCTGGTAAACTCGCGGTCGCATGTTACAAGGAAGAACTGGAAGCTGCTTTTCGTTCGAAGCAACTAGCCGGGTTCCAGCTGCTGGATCTTCAGGATTTCAGTGGTCAGGGAACGGCGCTGGTGGGTGTACTGGACGCATTCATGGATTCCAAAGGCATGATTACACCTGAGGAGTGGAGAACGTTTTGTTCCGACGCTGTGTTGTTGGCGAGATTCCCCAAATATAATTATCAAGCGGGTGAATTGTTCGAAGCACGCATTGAACTAAGTTACTTCCGCAGACAGGCATTGGACGGACGTCATCTGAAGTGGGAGCTACATGGTGAGGATTCCACCCTTACAGAAGGGAAAGCAGACCTGCCAGCGACCCATGGAGAACATTATGTGAATGTCGCGGATCTCAGCATTCGCATTCCTGAAGTCTCCAATATGACCAAAGTGGAGCTTAGACTGTCCATTCCGGGCACGGATATCCGTAAGTCTTACGACCTGTGGATCTACCCGAGACAGGAGGAAGTGGACCTGAGCGGTTTGAATCTATTTACCGAACTCTCGGAACAGGCGTTGGCGCTGCTTGAGCAGGGCGAGGATATTTTACTTTTCCCGAATCCCAATGAGCTTCAACACGCGATCCAAGGTTTCTATAGCACCGATTTCTGGTCTTACCCTATGTTCCGATCCATCTCGGAGAATATGAAAAGAGAAGTTCCTGTGGGCACAATGGGCTTGTTAATTCAACAGGATCATCCGGCCTTCGAACATTTTGTCACAGAGGAGCACTCAACTTATCCGTGGTGGAGCATCGTGTCCGAGTCGTCATCGATCATCTTGGATGAGTTGGATAAAGACTTGAATCCGATCGTGCAGACCATTGACAATTTTGAGCGAAACCACAAGCTCGGCCTGTTGATGGAGTGTCGGGTTCGGAAGGGGAGAGTGCTGATGGGAGCGCTGAATCTGGAGCGTCTGATGACTACATTGGAGGGCAGACAGTTGTTATACAGCTTCCAGCGTTATGTACAAAGTTCCGCTTACCAGCCAGTTGCACGTCTGGAAGTAGAGGAACTTCGCAAGTTGTTTAACTAAGATATAGGGAGAAGAAGTGTCAGGTTTCCCTTAATTATGCCAATGAGCCCCTTCCGCGAATGGAAGGGGCTATAAGACACGCAGATTGAACCGGTTCATTCTATCATTATGCGTTAAATGAACCTGCACTTTTTAGGATTACATTCCAATCTTTTTCTTCAAAAAGTATGTTGTCTTTCTCCTCTGTTACTCCGATCCGGACCTCAAGGATCACCATCCTGGTTTCAGCCAGAATAGAAAAGAGACTCTCCTTGGTAATCGCGAACTGATTGCCCATACTCACTTGCATGACCTTTCCGTTGACAAGCATTTGCCCACTGCCTGCAAGCACGGTCCATGCTCTACACCCAGTTCTATGCCAGTTCAACCCGATATGTTTGCCCGGTAGAACCGTTATGTTTAATGTGGTTACAGTTGTATTCTCATCGTCTAACGAACTCTCAATGACACGATAACTGCCCCAGGTTGCTTCACCATACATCGGTTTTAATGGCAAGTTACCCAATTGAGCTTTAATTTCATTTGAATTATTTTTGTTGGCAATGAGAATGCCATCCGGACTTGCGGCAGCGATAATACCTGGCACGCCAATGACTTGGATGGGGTAGGGAAGCTCGTTAATAATATAGGAATCGGAGGAAGAACCCGAGATTCCACCGTGTCCGATTACATGGGTATCTAACTGTGCGCACAGCGTATCCCAGCTTCCGATATCCTGCCATACTCCCTTATAAGGCAGGACTACGGCCCGCTGTGCCTTTTCTGCAACATGCTTGTCAAAACTGCGTTCAGGCAACGCTTCATACAGGGACGACAATTGATCATAATGAACCGGAAGCCCCATTTTTTTAATATGGGATATCATAAACGCGACGGTGAACGCGTACACACCGCAGTTCCATAGTGCCCCACGTTGTAGCAGCGTTTCAGCAATGGAGGCTTCAGGTTTTTCTATAAATTGTGTTATGGGCGCATAAGCATTACGTTCTTCCCCACCCGGCAGGATGTATCCATACTGTTCTGAAGCATGTGTAGGCCTTGTCCCAATTAAAGCGATTTCGGCTTGAGAATGTTTCAATATGTCCGGCAGTAATTGGAAGTTGCTGAAAAAATCTTCACCTGCGAACACATCAGCTGGCGCGATACAGATCACATCGTCATCTTTGGCCATTCGGAAGGATTGCAGATATAACGTCGCTAAGGCCGCCGCAGTAAAAGTGCCTCGTTTATAAGGTTCCCCAATGACTGGTATTTTGCCTTGAGTATGTCGTGCCGTAATATTAGCCTGATCTTGATGTGAAATAATGAGTGTTGAATCCGTTAGGGATGAACTGTCAAGCTGGCGGCATACTCTGCTGATCATGGATTCCCTACCTCCAGCGGGTGATGGAAGTATATCTATGAACAGCTTGGAGCGAAGCTCATTGGATAACGGCCAGAGCCTTTTGCCAGAGCCGCCGCACAGCATTACGATATGCATGGGCTTCCTCCTTAAGCTCAGGGAGCTTTACTATAGATTTTCCGTTTATGAAAGGAAAGAGAACGATATTTAAGAGCCAGGTTGCGGATTTGTTGCTCTTTTAACGAAGAAGCGTTCACATTCAGACTTTTATTCTTGGAACTTCTAAGGACCATGCTGCCTGGGTTTTTCGTATACATAAAATTGGCATACGTTTCATACTCGGAGAAACCAAACTGCTTTTTCTTATTGATATTGGAGATGATGGCTTTGTACCATGGCAGTTTATGAACCGCTTCAATTTTCTGTTTTAATGCAGCGAGTTTCGATTTGTCGAACAGCATATAATGGGTGACAAAAGAGCGGGGACGCGGAGCTTTCATGCCAAACAACTTGCGGTAGGTATTGAAATATTCCGGCTGGCTCCAGTCACGGCAGTAAAAGACTGTTTTGCCTTCTACAAGAAATGAATGAGGTTTAATCAGTACGGTATCTGCATCCATGACTAGAAAGTACTTTGCCTTCACAATGGAATCTCCGTTCATTTTGAGCAGCTGCTGATATAACCAGCCTGACCGATTCCATCGGGAGGACTGGTAGTGTATGTCGTTTTTGGTTATAGGCAGGACGGATAACTCATTAACAAAAATGCAGTTTTTAAGGGAACAGAGTTTTCTGATCTTGGTGCTGACCGGAGAAACAATATATATGCTTCCAATGGGATGTTTTACATAACGGCGAATGTTATCGATGACGAGGGGAAGGGTAGCCAAATCTTTCTCGATCGCTGGTATAAGAACATCAATCTTAGGCGCATTATTCAACCGGATTCCAGGCTGGACGGACATCTACTCATCTCCTTGCACAAATCGTGATGACTCATTATATGGTATGTGTGCAAAAGTGTTTTGGTCAGGGCATGTGCAAATATACATTTTTACGAATAGGGGCTTTTGTTGAGGGTTCCTTTATCGGTATTACATATAATGCTTGCAGGATCTTGATCAAACAGCAGGCTTTGATGCGGTTGCTGAAGGGAGAGTTTACGACATGGGAGTTGATAAGTTGCAGCCGTTAAGAAGCAAGTGGTTAAAAACAAAATTGATCATTAATAATGAATTAATTAAACCATTTATCCCCGACACACAGAAATATAACAAAACGAATCTGAAATCCATGATCAGCAAATATGGAATGGTCTATGTCAAACCCGAGAGAGGTACTTTCGGGATGGGTGTTATTAAGGCCGAGATGGAAAGTCAGCAACATTTTGTCTATCAGATCGAGCAAAAACGTCTGACGTTTGACAGCTTTGAATCGTTTTATAACAGTCTGACTCGTCTGGTGAATAAAAGAAGTTATCTGATTCAGAGAGGAATCCATCTGCTTAAGCACAATAACAGACGTTTTGACATCCGTGTCATGATACAGCTAAGCCCGACCAAACATTGGGAAGCTACCGGAATCATCGGTCGACTGGGTCATCCAAAGAAAATCGTAACCAATTATCATAGTGGTGGTACACCGATGGATATTCACAAGCTGCTAAAATCACATGCATCCACCAAACGCAGAAATGAACTGATTCAAGAGATGAATGAGCTTAGCCTGCGCATAGCTCGTCATATGAAAAAAAAGTACCCGCATCTTAAGCAAATTGGTGTGGATATCGGCCTTGACCACAGTCTGAAACCCTGGATTATTGAAGTGAATGTCAAACCTGACCCATATATATTCAATCAATTAAAGGACAAGACGATGTATCGCAAGGTAATACGGTATTACCGCCATGGTTTCCCCAAAAAAACAAAATAACAGACTGGACTTTTCATAGGAATGCTGGAGAAGGTTACAAGCTCAAGAGTCGCCAATGTGGCGACTTTTTTTGTTGATCTGCGTTTTAGGGTCGGAATAATGCATTTCATCCCCATTGGACTCCGAAACCTATGTTAAAATAGTATATTCGAGAGTGAAATTCAGAGTCGATGTCGATGAAAGGCGGATGTTCCCCCATGTTCAATATTGCAATCTGTGATGATGAGGAGCAGCAACGAGAACGTGTGAAATCCATGCTGGTCTCCTTATCTCTAAAAACCAATTTTGATTTTCAAATTAGCCTATTCACATCTGGTGAACAACTGCTCTCACACTACAGAGAGGTTGGGGATACATTCAATATTCTCATCTTGGATGTGGAGATGGGCGGAATGAACGGGATTCAGACCGCTAAAGAGATCAGGAACATGAAGTTTCTGGATGTACAGATTATGTTTCTGACCAGTTACCCGGAATATATGGTGGAGAGCTTTGATGTCATCACCTTTCAATATCTGATCAAGCCAATCCAGCCGCAAGTTTTCGAGGAAAAGATGATTAAGCTGTGTCAATATTTTCAAGCATTGGACAAAAAGTATGTACTAATCAAATCAGACTATGATGAATTGCTGCTGAAATATGATGATATTCTCTGGATTGAGGTCGTCAAAAGTTTAACAATCAAGAACAAGTTGAATTTTGTGACACAGGAAAATGTACATGAGACCAAAGGTATTTTATCCAGTTATGCTACCGGTTTGAAAGACCATGGTTTCTTGCAGATTCATCGCTCGATTATCATCAACCTGATGCATGTTCAGAAGTTTTCCGGTACCCAAGTCGTCATGTTGAATGGAACGGAACTGCCCATAGGTCGATCCAAGGTCAAAGAAATCAAGGATGCCTACACCAAATACATGATCATGAGGATTCAATGATATGGGTACCTATATGATCTTTTCCATCATTTTTGTGACCTTACTTATGGCATTTCAGGCGAATTTTTATTTTGATTCTGTGTTGGGCAAGTCCAGACGAAAGCCGCGCAGAGCGATCTATTTCATGGTATTTCTCATGTTGGGTTATTTTTATTTGGTCTCTTCCTTCTCTGATATCATTTCTACTGCTGTTGCTCTGCTGTTAATTTTCAGTCTGGCACAGTCCTATGAAGTGGAGTTTAAAATCAAGCTTGTTTTTACCATCCTGTATGCGGTTCTGATTACAATGGCAAATACGATAGCTGTATATATTCTCGGAGTCTTGGAATCCACAGAATTCATCTCATGGGAACAGTTCAACGGAGAAAACCACTGGATTCTTTCCAAGGTAATGCTGGTTGGTTGCAGTATCATGTTTATTGTTATTCAAATTGTACGTTTAGTGGCTAAACGCAGAAGTTTTGCCGTGCATTATCGTTATTATTTGCTGTTTCTTATCGTACCCATTATTACGATCTATCAGATCAATGTGGCCTCCATATATAGTGAAAAAAACATATTCTACGTCTTTTCTGTACTAGGCTCGCTATTTCTCAACGTGTTCATTGTATATGTATTCGATAACATGGTGGAAAAGGTACAGCTTGCGCATGAAAATACCCAGTTACAGCGTCAGATGGACTACCAGGATGCCAACTATGAGAAGACCGTTCACAGTTTCAAAAACATTAAATCCATCATCCATGATATCAATCAGCAGTTTCTGTATATTGATGAATGTATCCAACGTAACGAACTGGCAGCGGCAGGTGACCATATCAAGTCAACATTAAATACCATTGAAGGTGCGTATCAGCGGGTGAACTCTGGCAATCTTGTCATTGATGCACTCGTTACAAATACCTTGGCTATGGGGCAGGCAAACGGGATCAAAATCGACACCAAAATCCAGCTCCACTCACAACATATTCAGATCGATCGGTACGATCTGTGTGTGGTGCTGGGTAACATGCTCGATAACGCAATTGAGGCCTCCAAGAAGGTTAGACAGGCTGAGGATCGATATATCCTGATTGCCATTCACTCCACATCATCTACACTGGTCATCCAGATTATGAATCATGTGGAGCAACCGATCGTTGACTTGAAAAGTGACAAGCCCAATCCGGAGTACCATGGGATCGGTCTAACCAATATATCGCGAATGTGCGAGAAATATGGTGGACATATGAGTATTGAGCATCAGCATCGGAAATTTAACAACATGGTTGTGCTTCCGTTCCACACCGACAACCCCTGAACCTGCCGTTCAGGGGTTGTTTTTTTCCATTCAGGGTCCGTTTGCGTTTGATCAGTCTCTTCCCGGATATGATGAATTCATTCATAAGAACATTTGAGGGAGGACATAGGATGAAGAAACTAATTAGTCTTTTATGTACAGCGGTGCTTGTAATTACACCGCTGGCAGATGTCAGAGCAGAGGCGAATAACAGCGGTACGATTGAGGCACGGGCGGAGCAGATCGCCAAGGAGATGGTGCAAAACTACGGTGTCACCAGTGTGCAATATGCGATCATGGATGAAGGGGAATATATTTTATCAGATAGTGTCGGACTGCACGATAAGGCATCACAGAAGCCAATAGACAAGGATAGCATGTATGGCATAGGCTCGGTTAGCAAAATGGTTGTTACGGCAGCCGCCATGAAGCTGGTCGATTCCGGTAAAGTAGATCTGGATGAGCCGCTTACTTCGTATATCAAGGACTTTAAAATGGCAGATGCGCGCTATACTCAAATCACACCGCGCATGTTGATGAATCATTCATCCGGTCTTTACGGTACACATTATGGAAACAGCATGTTGTTTGAAGATAATGACACCCGCAATCATGATGAGTTATTGCTCAAACTTCAGTCCGAAAAACTGAAATCCAAACCTGGCGCATACTCCGTCTACGCCAATGACGGTTTTCAATTGCTTGAAATTCTGGTTGAACGGGTGAGTGGATTAAGCTACAGCGAATATATCGCCAAGTTCATCAGCGAGCCGTTGAAGTTGGAATCAACGAAGACACCACTAGATTCCTTTGACAGAGCGCAATTATCCGAAACCTATTGGCCTACACTTGAGATGAAGATGCCTACCGAAAATGCAAACATTATCGGCACAGGCGGAGTGTACTCTACCGCAGAAGAATTGAGTCAATTCGGAGAGGTTTTAATGGGGAACAGACCGGATATTCTGTCCGAATCTGCTGTGAAGGCCATGCAATCTCATGAATATCGTAAGGGCATATGGGTATCTGATGAGCAAAATACGATCAATTATGGCTTGGGATGGGATTCGGTTGATCTTGCACCTTTCAGCGATTATGGGGTTACCGCGCTTGCCAAAGGCGGGGATACCATGTTGTACCACGCCGTGTTAATCACTATACCCGAACATGATATTTCAATGGCGGTTCTATCATCTGGCGGATCTTCCATCTACAATCAGATGTTTGCCAGCAAAGTGCTGCTGGAAGTTCTGGCGGATCAAGGCATCATCGACAAGGTTAAACCCGATCAGACCTTCTCGTCACCCGACAAAGTGAAGATGCCAACAGAATTAAGCGCGTACTCCGGTCTCTATGGTACGGTAGGAGAGACATTGGATATAACGATTAAGGATGGTGAGATGCAACTGCCTGCTTTGCTGGGTGGAATTATTCCAGAGCAGAAATATGTGTACACAGGCGACGAACATTTTACAAGTGCGGATGGCAGTGTGAAAGCTAGTTTTGTGAAGGAACGTAATGACAAGGTATATGTTAAAGTTCAGGGTATGATTACGTTACCCGGCATAGGCCAAACGGTAATGAACACGTATGATTATCAAAAACTGGATCATAATGCGCTTGACGCAGCAACGAAAGAGAAATGGACAGTTCGTGACGGCTCGAAATATTACGCGTTGGATGAAAAAATAACATCGATCTTTTATCTGCTTCCATCGATGCTGATCAAGAACTTGTCTGTTGATGCCAAAAATGGCTATGCTAATGGCACGCAAATCATGGATGCAAACAACGCAGAGAATATCGCCGAGATTCCTGTAATGAACGGAAGAGACGCGTTTGATCTGCAATTTTACACAAAGAATGGCGCCGAGATTATGCTCCAGGATGGGCAGGAATACATTGCAGAGGATGCGATTACTCCAATCTTTGGTGGGGAAAAAGGAATTACGACTATTCCGGCAAACGGTCAAGCCCGGTGGTATGCGATCGACGCCCGATCGGGTAACAAATCCATCACGGTGGATTCTCCCAAGACCGGAGGTTATGCAGTGTATAATGATAAAGGGGAAATGGTTGACTTCTCTGTAGCAACCAATCAGGAATCGACGAAACTCCCGAAAAGTGGTTTTATCGTTTTTGGTGGGGACTCCGGTGATGTATTCCAGATCCAACTAAAGTAAAGTAAAAACTTCATTAATGAGTCACGTTCGCAACTTATCTCCGAAAAAATACAGTTATCAAGAAGTCGCCTGGTGGCGGCTTTTTTTGATATTTCCTTTGAATAATTTAACAATCCGGTAACTATTTGGACTTATCACACGTTATGATTATGTAGTTATATCTCAGGATTTTAATAACAGGAGGATTTACCATGGTCAATATACATAAACGTCAAATGAATAAGGAATGGAAAAGAAGAGCAGGAAGACCCATCATTGCAGGCATTACTGCCGGAATGCTGATGGTTCACGGCGTTATCGGCGTGTTGCCATCGCAGGCACATGCTGAAGCATCGGATGTATCCATCCGTAACTGGTATTCGTATCAACGAATCACTGTACCTGAACTGAAACCTTCTTGGATAGCAAAAGTAGATAACTATCTGAATATGAACGAGACGTATGTTGGAGTTAATGCCATCGCAGAAGAAGGCAAAGTATTCACGTTTGCTGGATCGAAGTTGATTGCACTTGATGCGACAACAGGTAAACGGCTGTGGACTTACGGCAAAGACCTGACTCCTTATATTACCTATCAAAGCGGGATTCTCTACGGACTGACCATTGATCACAAGCCATATGCCTTGAATGCGAAGACAGGCAAAGCAAAATGGCAGTCAGGCACATCCACCTGGATTGATACGTATAACCGTACGGAAGCTCTGATTCCAACGGTGGATACCCTCTACGTGATTAAGGGGAGTACAACGTTTGCACTGGATATCCAGTCAGGCAAACTGCGCTGGGAAGCAGATGAACCATTAGGTGAAGGTAATGGTACTGAGTATCTGAGAGAATCTAATGGTGTGGTGCTGAGAACCTTTTTTGTCCAAGGGGCACTTACATCCTTACAGCTTAATGCATATGACAAGAAAACGGGCAAGAAGCTATGGGGTCATTTTGGTCAGGGGGAAGCTATTCAGATCAAAGACGGTCTTGTATACTCAGCGGACTACTATTCTTCGATGTTGGAACATGACGAATCTTCACTAGAACGCAAATGGAAAGTGAATGCGTACAATCTGAAGACAGGTGTGTTAAAAGGAAGTCAGGAGTATAAGTGGACCATGCCGGGGGATCCACCGTATGTGAATGGGTATGGAGGGATATTTTCCAATAAAGACAAACTATACATTCTACAAGGGGATAAGATAGCGGAGTATTCCTTGACCTCAACCAAGCCAGGTCCCGCGCCACTTCGAACTTTTCAGCGCCCTTACGGCGAAAATATGGTATGGCTTGGCGTTACACAGGAAAGGTTGATCTTCAAAAACGGAAACACGGGAGAACTTACAGGCATCAAGCTGGCTAATGGTCAAGAGGTCCAGTGGCATGGTGATGCCCCCGTTTCTCAGATTGATGTTTACGGTAAAGGGATGTATCGAGCACAACGTAACGGCACACTGCTTGTCCTCAACATGATGTCGGGTCAGTCGGTCTTCCGCGTCTCCACCGGTGGAGATCTGCATAACACGACGTTGAAGACAAACGGAATGATCATCATCCAAGCCGAAGGCAAACTTCTCGGCGTTAAGCTGCCAGCGTCGCTGAAATAAATGATTTACCTGCATCTGCCGCTGAACAAAAATCATGTGAGAAGACCGGATCATGGCATAGCTGCCCATAATCCGGTCTTTTTTTATTTTTGCGCATAAAACACTGCAAAGTCCAAGTATTTGTACATGCAATCTGCCACACGAAACCCCGCTTCCTCCAACCACACCAATTGATCCTCCAGCGTGGCATTGATATCCACCTTGCGTCTTTCGATCGATGCCGAGGTGTCTGTATCAAGGGTTCTTCCCTGACCCTAGGGAAATACCGATTATGGATAAACTCATAGGTTGGACCTATGGATTCCGAGTCTCTGCTATGGGTAATAACATGTAAGCACAGAATATAGACAGGGGGAATGAACCTGATGTTTCAACCACGTTCTATTATGATGAGTATCTCGTTAATCGTTATAGTTCTAACACTTGCAGCTTGTTCTGGTAGTAATGAACCTTTGCCTAGCCCTCAACCATCAATGCCAGTAGGTGAACCTGCTCCAGCACCTTCAACAGAAAATGAACAACCATCTGAAACAGATGGAACAGAAGAAGCAAATGAAACGGAGCGTCCACAGACCTCAAGTTTTGAAATGTTGACCGCAGATGGCAATCAATCACTAGAGGCGACCTTGCAACAAGGAGAAGGATTTTCCTTGTACGTATTCGAGAAATTCACATTTGATGCTGCTCAAGGCCGTCTGTCACTGACTAGTAACGCTGACTATTATGTGGATATTGAACCACTGCCTTCGGATTATAATCTGGCAGAACTGGAGACAGCGGGTAAAGAAGAATTAGAAAAAGCCGGTAAGGTATCTGATTATAGTGGAGAACTGGTAGAACACCCACTTGGTTATGCCGAGCTCTATCTTCAGGCCTCTGGTGAAGAAGGCATTAGCGATTATATGGTCTGGAAATCAGAAGAAGGGGACGCATTTTTATTCCGTCTTCATAATCCAAAAGGAGAAGAGGCCTCTGATTTCGCCAGTCCGGTCCTTGTTTCGTTATCCACCGTTCAGGGTGATTCGTAACTTGGATGACCATCATCTTTTCAACGAAAGTCGCCAACTGGCGGCTTTTTTACGTTTACAGATTGCATGGAGAAGTTGCAGGTGATGTATTCACTTCCATTTGACTTAGAGTACGCTCTAGGGTGTAGACTTTGAAGAAGTAGAAATATTACTAAGGAGATGAACAGAATGACACAGGAAAATAATACTAGAACTTTACAACATAAAATGGACTCTGGCTTCAACCATAATAGTACAGCGGAGGATGTATTGAGGGATCTGGACTTGTCCGGACAGCTTGCTATTGTAACGGGTGGATATTCCGGCCTGGGGTTGGAGACGACACGTGCGCTTGTTAATGCGGGAGCCCGTGTAGTGGTGACTGCACGTCGTCCAGCGGTTGCGAAGGAAGCACTTTCGGGTCTGGAAGGTGTTGAAATAGATGAATTGGACCTCGCTGATTTATCCAGCGTTCGTGCTTTTGCGGAGCGGTTTCTGGCGAGTGATCGGAACATTGATATGCTGATTCTTAATGCGGGCATCATGGCTTGCCCGGAGACGCGGGTTGGTCCTGGCTGGGAAGCTCAAGTTACAACAAATCATCTGGGCCACTTTGCCCTGACTAATCTGTTATGGCCAGCACTTGCAAGTCAGGGGGGAGCACGTGTTGTTTCCTTGGCATCAGCGGGACATCATTTCTCACCGATTCGTTGGGATGACATCCACTTTGAACATGGATATGAGAAATTCCCTGCCTATGGACAGTCCAAAACAGCAACGATTTTATTCAGCGTTGAGCTGGATCGTCGAGGTGCAGAGCACGGCGTACGGGCTTTCTCAGTTCATCCAGGCGGAATTATGACACCACTACAGCGTCATATGCCAAAAGAGGAAATGATTGCTCTGGGCTGGATTGATGAATCTGGACAAGTGGCCAACCCTGCGTTCAAAACACCTGAGCAGGGGGCAGCGACGCAGGTCTGGGCAGCAACCTCTCCTCAGCTTGAGGGAAAAGGCGGTGTCTACTGCGAGGATTGTGACATCAGTGAAATGGCTCCTGAGGATGGAGGTTTCTATGGGGTTAAAAAGTATGCCATCGACCCTGAGCAAGCTTTTCGTTTATGGGAGCTATCAGCCAAGCTGACTCAAACAGACATAGAACTCTCATAATCATGTAGTTGCGGCAACAGAGCAACAGCTTGCTTCCATGCAGGAACTCACGGAAAAGTTCAAAATCTAAAGAGAATGTGATTAATTATAATGAAAACAACATAATTTCAAACAAAATCTCCTATTTAGCATATAATAAAGAAGGAGCATCTCATTTTCGCGATGGTGCAATCATTTCTTTATGAATTCAGGGAGAGAAAATCATGAATATTTTTGAGCATCAGATACCTTTGGAAAAAGTGAAATTCAATGAACCACTAAAAAATCACACGTTTATTAAAATAGGTGGCAACGCAGATATTCTCATCCATCCAACAACGATAGACGAAATCACTAAAATCGTGGAAATTGCCAACTTACATCAGTTACCTCTGACGGTCATTGGAAAAGGCTCAAACGTCATTATTAAAGACGGGGGCATCCGGGGAGTAACGATTTCTCTTAGCCACTTCGATCAAATTAAAGTGAATGAGGACAGCATGATTGCGCAAAGCGGCGTAGATATCATTGAGGTATCCAGACTTGCTTTGGAGCATAGCTTGACCGGTTTGGAGTTTGCTTGTGGCATTCCCGGCAGCACGGGGGGCGCACTTTACATGAATGCGGGTGCTTATGGCGGTCAGATCGCCGATGTTGTTGAACGTGCGACTGTGATCACCAAAGACGGCGCAGTGTTGGAGATCCCGCGAGAAGAGATGAAGTTTGGTTATCGAAATAGTCTCTTCAAGATGGATCACTATATCATACTGGAGGCCGAATTCGGGCTCAAAAAAGGAAACAAGGAAGATATTGCAAGCAAAATGAAGGAATTAACGTTCCTGAGAGAATCCAAGCAGCCGCTTGAATTCCCCTCTTGTGGAAGTGTATTTAAACGACCCGAAGGACATTTTGCCGGTAAACTGATTCAGGATTGTAACTTGCAGGGAACTCGCATCGGAGGTGCTGAAATCTCCATGAAGCATGCAGGTTTTATCGTAAATGTGGATCACGCTACTGCCCAGGATTATATGGATCTGATCCAATTTATTCAGAAGAAAGTATATGATACGTTCCAAGTAGAATTGGAAACCGAAGTAATCTTTCTGGGAGAATAGCTTCATTGGAATCATTAGGAGGTCGCCTTTGGCGGCCTTTTTTGCTTGTGGGAATGGTACTTAAACAAGAACTAATATGCTAATTATGGTAATATCAGAGTAATTGTATTTAATATTTCATCGTTATCATAAGGAGTGTACATGGAGATAATCAAGCGTAACAGGAGAATTTTGCTAATCACTGCAATGGTAATTTTACTATCGCCCCTGTCAATCTTGGCATATATGTATATGAATGAACGCGCTGGCGGGCTAGCAGATCAACGGATATCCAAAGTTTGGGGATTGAATGAACCTATACATATTCCTATAGCGAACAGTCCTCAAGGGGCCGTTCAAGAATTTAGAGGTGAGTTTTATACCTCCCAATTCATTCATCAGGAGGCTGTGGACGGGGGCATGATTTTGTTTACACAAAAAAAGGGTCGGGAAAACAACAGTAATCTTCAGATGGAGTATACCCGCAAGAACATTTTCGGATGGAAATGGGTATGGGGTGGAGGATATTCCATTAATGAATCAGTTGAATCCAAGTTTGCGTTGAATTATATGAGCATACCGAAATTAGAAAAAGTCTCGGCCCCGTTACCGATGTTATTTGGTGACATCATAGACTCCACTATCAAACGTGTAACTGTTGAAATCAAGCAAAATGGAAAGCCCGAAACTTTCGATGCGAAGCTGGTTGAGGCAGGTGAGAACCAACAAATCTGGTATGCATTCCTGCCTTCATCAGCGACTCCTCCTTATACAATCAAAGCATATGATCAAAAGGAGAACCTCTTAATCAATAAAGACATTGAAGAGGCAGACGGCTTTGGCTCATTATTTGTTGAATAATCTCAAATAGAACCACGCAAAAAACAGCGGCATTCGAAGACTTTAAGTACGAGTCTAAGATTGCTGCTGTTTTACGGTTAGAGAATAAATAGTTAACTGGACTTTGGATCATCTGCGGTTCGATTGGCCTTCACATATTTGAGCTGCGCAACGATAATGACACTGATGATGACCAGCAGGAACCACGAACTAATTTTGCTAAAGCTAACCAGTTGCCAGGCATCATGCTGATCAGGGTATTTCCAGGCATTGAAAAATGTAGCGATGTTCTCAGCAGTCCAAATGAAGAAACCAACGATGATAAAAGCAAGCGATACGGGCATTCGATAGGTCGATGCTCTTACCCGGTAAATAATCCAGGTTTTCCAGAAGACAATAAATACAAGCGCTGTCAGCCACCAGCGAAAATCGGGCATAAAATGATGAGTGAAAAAGTTAATATAGATGGCTGCTCCGAGCAGCATCGAAGGTGCAAAACCAGGCCATCCGGTCATGTCCATCCGCAGTCTTCGCCACACCTGACACATAAAACTGGCTACACTTGCATACATGAATCCACTATAAAGAGGGACACCCAGGATTTTGCTGTATGCTTGCTCAGGGTATGACCATGATCCCATCCATACTTTATAGATTTCTAGCACCAGGCCAATAATGTGAAATACACAGATGACCTTGATTTCATCCTTGGTTTCCAAGCCGCTTCGATACATTAGGTACTGCACAGCAAGCAATACGAGCAGAATGGCATCATATCGATGAAGGTAAGGAATAGGAATTACGCTGGACAGTGCCAGTGTTCCAAAGATCGCTACGGGAAATATGCAGCTCATGGCCTGATGATAGCCAAAATGAAGTAGTTGTATTAGAGATTTCAAGTCGAGTTAAACTCCTTTCCAAACATGTTGGAGCAAGATTCATTTCAGATTTAAGGTTCTTCATCACGGGCGTTTTGCCTACACTTCATAATATAGATATGATCCATGAATAAAAAGAGAAAAAACCACGTAAATCTGTTCTTGTTTTCAAACTGGAATCATCATGAGTACGCTCTATGAGAGGTCGACAGGGTCACTCCATGTATATTCTCTTGTGGTTATGTTAAAATGAAGTTCGTACAATTACATTAGACAAGGAGGCCGCTATGCAACCGATTAAACCTCAAGACATTCAGCTCCGGATCAATAATCTTGCTGATCAGGACTTATACGTACATCTAGAACTTACGTCAGGTGCTTACGCACAACACATGGACAGTACAAAACATCCAGCATCGGCATTCATTACCAATGCGGCCATACGATATACGCAGGGGTCCATTTCAGGTACAGGTCCATACCGTGTTGGTCTGAAAACAACGCAGGGATGGCTTTACGCCGAAGGTCTTACACATATTGATGAGCAGGAACAAGAAAGACTGATTCTCGCCGGTCACGACAGCCAAGGTAAACTAGTTGTGGCGTTACAATTAAGCCGAGAGATGTTCTGATGAAAGCGGAGGATTGAATAACCATGAATACTACACACAACGAGCAAGAGCATGAGCGCATCTTGGTGGTGTATCCACATCCAGATGATGAAGCTTTCTCTGTATCGGGAACGTTAGCCAAATACATAGATGGCGGTGCCCATGTAACCTATGCTTGTCTAACACTTGGCGAGATGGGGCGCAACATGGGGATTCCTCCATTTGCCAACCGAGTGACATTGCCTGCCATCCGTAAACAGGAACTCATCGAAGCTTCTGAAGCGATTGGTATTCAGGACCTGAGAATGCTGGGTTTCCACGATAAAATGCTGGAGTTCGAAGACCCACAGTTACTGGAAGATACCATCATGTCGCTACTTAAAGAATTAAACCCCACGCTGGTCATTACGTTCTATCCGGGGTACAGTGTTCATCCCGATCATGATGCAACGGGAGCCGCTGTTATACGTACAATCGCTAAACTTCCTGTGGATGAACGCCCGATTGTTCACTGCGTTGCGTTCGCAAATAATCAGGAACAGTATATCGGCAAAGCGGATGTATTCGTTGATGTAACTGAGTTTTTGGATCGGAAAATGGCGTCCATCCGCGCCCATCGTTCACAATTCCAGGCTCCAGAGCTTGTAGGAAATCGTGAGCTGAATAATGAAGAAATCAAGAAACGTTTTGGCAGAGAAACATTTTGGACCTATCCATTTGAATAATATATTACTTAGAAGTCGCCTATATGGCGGCTTTTTTTGATTTACATCACAATATCGACACAAAAATGTAGCGTCTATAGCCTAATTGAGCTATATGGAATAAATATCATTTTAAGTACACTATGATCAGGATTGTGATAACGCTTCATTTATTACGTTGCTTCAATGGATGAGGAACATGGAGAGTTGATTTTAAGTGGAATGGAGGGATGGTGTGTACAACCAACGTATATTTTGGATTAACGTAAGACCCGTTGAATACATTGCCACAGCAATAAGCAACTGTAACAAGAAGCCGGAATTGCGCGGTTTGAATCATGAGTAATCCTTGGGCAGGCTTGGGTACATTCAACAGTTGTAAGAAAAGTCGGGTTACAGGTTTCATTTTTCTAATCGGAATGATGATGCTCCTGCTATCCCTTCCGCACGGTGCAGTCATGGCCTCTTCCGGACATCGTGAGCTCATTCCCCTTCAGCCTATGATTGACCGTTCTGCACCTGGAGAAGTCATTGAACTTGCATCAGGTCGTTACTCTGGACCCGTGACGATTGACAAAAACATCACCATTCAGGGTGATCCTACGGTCATAGTTGTTAATGCGGAAGCCACCTCTACGATAATGATTCGCTCGGATGGGGTGAAATTGAGCGGTTTTACAATTGAACATGATACGAATGAACAGACTGCAGCGATTCAGGTTGAAGGGAAAAACAGTGAAATCACGGATCTGCATATTCAGACCCAGGGGTATGGGATGATCATCCGGAATTCGAGTCAGGCAACGATTCAGCGGAACAACATTACGTGGGCCGGGTCTGATTCTGCTTCCAGTGGCCAGAAGGGCAATGGCATTGATCTGTACAACTCCCATGATAGCTACATTGAAGCCAATGAGATCACCGGCATGAGGGATGGAATCTATCTGGAGAACAGTCGCAAGTCTACTGTGCAAAATAACAGGCTGTTACATACAAGGTACGGCATCCACTGTATGTACATTGACGGCTCTTCTGTCATGGACAATACCGGAGAGGAGAACATGACAGGTGCCATGATTATGGGCGTCAAGAATACGGTCATATCGGGCAATTCTTTTCGCAAACAGAGTACTAATGTTCATTCTCAAGGGATTTTGTTGTATGACGTGCATCAATCCTCAATTCACAACAATGTGGTGGAGGGTAATCGTGTCGGCATGAATATTGCAGAGTCATCGGGCAATGAGATCCATGACAATGCGGTGCTTCGGAATTTTGTTGGCATACAGCTTGTTCTGGCAGAAGCTAATGAGTTTACACGTAACCAATTGGTGTCTAATGTCATTGAAGCTTCGGCGCTGGATAGCCCGAATAATGTCCTGATGGAGAACTACTGGGACTCCTTTCAGGGGCTCGATCTGAATCGGGATGGGATCAGTGAAATATCCTATGCCATCAATCCTTTTTATGAGCAACTGGTCAGTCGAAATTCAGCGTATCAGCTCTTTTTCCAATCACCGGGTATGGTCTTTCTGAGTGAGTTGTTTACAGAAGGCAGAGAACAATGGACTACCGACAAATCGCCACGAATGAGCATGGATACGGAATCTGATCTGCACATGTCAGTAGAAAGTGCTACAGATTCCAATGTGGTGTGGTTGTTCGGGTTAATTCTGTCGGGTATGGCAACTTTTATAATCATCTATATGGGGGTATTACGAAAATGAACAAAAGCTTGAACAGAAGATGGACATTCCTCATGGTACTTATGTTTGGCATGGTGCTGTTAAGCGCTTGCGGAACAAAATACGCGGCATTGCCGATCAATGAAGACGTGGATATCTGTGCGATCTGTAAAATGCAGGTGAAGGACGATGCATATGCAACACAGCTCACTACGAAAGACGGCCAAAATTACAAGTTCGATGATATCGGCTGCATGAACCAGTGGAAAACAGAAAATGGCACAGATAACATCGGCATGGACTATGTACGTGACTATAATGACAAGGAATGGATTGAATACAGCAAAGCCACGTATGTATACGACGCTTCATTGCGTACACCTATGGCCTATGGAATTCTTAACTTTAAGGACAAGCCCTCGGCTGAAGCTTTCATTGCAGAGCAAGGTGTAGGAACCATTATGACCGCTGAGGATCTTGCCTCTCATGACTGGAAACAGAACACAGAGAATATGGACATGATGGGTGAACATGGGCATGATGAGCACGGACATGGTGAAGAAGGAGACGGTAATGAGATGCATCAGGAAGGTGAGATGAAAGAAGAGTCAGGCCACTAAGTATGACAATAGAAAATGGTGATCAATGATGTCAGATATGATACAGATTGCAAGACGAGAAGTGAAAATGGGATTTCGCAATCCTTGGGCGTATTCGTTTCTGATCCTTTTTTGCACATTTAGCTTAAGCTTGTTACTTCTGAATTCGCAGAATCTGGTTGAAGGATATTCGGGCACAACAGGTTCGATGTTGAATCTCATTCTTTACCTCTTACCATTAATGACGCTGTTCCTCGGTTCCTTCTCACTAACATCCGAAAAGGAAGACGGTAGCTGGCAACTGCTGTCCACGTATCCCATTGGCACGATGTCTTTTATTGTGGGCAAGTATCTTGGGCTGTCGATTGTTTTAATTACCATTGTTGCGTTTGGATACGGCCTGATGGGGGTTATTAGCGGAGTAATCGGGAATCCACTGGATGCCGTGACATATCTTCTCTTTCTGGCATTTTCTTGTGGACTGGTGTTGTTATTCCTGACGTTGGCGCTATTTATCGGTTCGTTGTCGCGCAATCGGTGGCAGGCGTTAACCATATCCGTGACCGTATGGTTTTTCGCAGTCATTGGATGGCCGACCTTATTGCTCTCTGTGCTGGGACTGATGCCTTATCTATGGGTGAAACCGCTGCTGATTATACTAACGCTCATCAATCCGGCCGAGCTGGTGCGATTGTTTGTAGTCATCAAACTGGGAGGCGGCTCCATTCTTGGACCAGAATATTATCGATGGGTGGAGTGGGTGCAACAACCAAGTGGCAGTTGGATCTTCATCGGGATATGCCTATTCTGGATTGCCTTCTCTGTCCTGGCGGTATATGCGATCTGGGAGAGGGGGCGTTCTCATGGATAAGATGGGACTCGAAGTGATGGGATTGTGCAAATCCATTAAAAAGCAACCAATTGTTGAGGATATCTCCTTTCGCATTACTTCAGGCCAAGTGCTTGCCCTCTGTGGAGGGAATGGTGCAGGAAAGAGCACGGTACTGCGTATGATCGCAGGAATTCTTCGGCCTACCTCCGGTGAGGTTGCGGTGAACAATGTGCGATGGTTGAAGGAGCGCAAGCGTTATTCAGAGCAGATTGGATATATGCCGGACGATTATCAATTTAATCAAGGACTGAGTGCGGAGGAAATGCTTCTGTTCTGGGCTTCTCTGAGGAAAGTTCCCAAGGAGAGAGTACAGGAAGTACTGACCATGGTAGGTTTGGAGGATCAAAAGAAAAACCGGGTTACGACCTTCTCCAAAGGCATGCGCCAACGTGTGTTATTCGCCCAGGCTGTGCTGTCGAAACCTCCACTGCTCATCATGGATGAGCCAACGAATGGATTGGACCCATTCTGGATGCAGGAATTAACTCAGCTACTCAAGGGCATCAAACAGGAAGGCCACATGGTCGTGTTCTCGACCCATCAGCTGGAGATCGCAGACGATATTGCGGATCAGGTGATATTCATGAACCATGGACGTAATGTTGGAGAGGGCTCTACTCACGACTTTTGTGATCAATTCGGTTCGCTCCATGCAGCATTTCATCAAAGTCTTGGTTTAAAGTGAAGGTGAGTTTATTGCAGAAGAAGAGTTTTAAAAGTAGACGTACACTTACAATTTTGATTGGTGTGATCGCATTGTTAGTTGGTACATGGGCTATTTTCGAAAATGTATCGACACCCGAATCTCAGCGAGGTAACGCCATTGAAGCTGGTGCCGTGGCCCCTGAGTTCACAGCGGTTAATTCAGCAGGCGAACTAGTCAAGCTGTCGGATTATCGTGGCAAAGCCGTCATGATTAACTTTTGGGCTTCATGGTGCACACCTTGTGTAAGGGAGATGCCGCTCGTTCACCAGATTGCTCAGGACTATCAGAACGACGTGGAAACCCTATTTGTTAACGTGGGGGAATCGAAGGGTACGATTCGTGAGTTTATGGATAAGCAGGCGTTTGATTTCCCGGTGATCATTGACGTGACAGGCAACATATCGGGCATGTATCGGATTACAGGTTTACCGGCAACGATGGTTATTAATAAGGACGGAGAGTTCCGTCACATACTGCTCGGTGAACTGACCGAAGATACACCGTTGCAGCAATGGCTGAAAGATAGTATCTAGTTGTAAGCGTTGGATGGTGAGAAAAGGGGTAGGAACGCCAGAAATTGCCATGTTACAAGTGAAATGAATTTACGTTAAAAGTAGCCATATAAAAAGCCGGACACCCATTTAACGAAGGGGTGTCCGGCTTTACTTTTGAAGTTATGCTGCTTCGCAGCCGATTACAATACAGCAGCTGAAGCGTGATTGTTACGAGCGATTCTGGTTGCGTCAACCATGTTACGCAGAGAAGCTACCGTTTCTTCCTGTCCACGGGTTTTTAATCCGCAGTCCGGATTAATCCAGAACAGCTTCGGATCAAGAACACGAAGAGCGCGTTCAATCATGCTGCTCATTTCATCCACACTTGGAACACGTGGACTATGGATATCATATACGCCAAGACCGATACCGAGCTCATACGTATTTTCTTCAAAACTATGAATCAGTTCACCGTGACTACGGGATGTCTCAATGGAGATAACATCTGCATCCATAGCTTCAATGGAATCAATCATGTCATGGAATTCGCAATAGCACATATGCGTATGAATTTGAGTCGTTTCATGCACTGTGCACGTGGAGATGCGGAATGCTTTGACCGCCCAAGCCAGGTAATCGGCTTGTTCATTTTCTTTCAGCGGAAGCCCTTCACGAACAGCCGGCTCGTCAACCTGGATCATACCAATGCCTGCCTGTTCAAGTGCCTCGACTTCCTGTCTCAACGCATACGCCAATTGATAGGCAATCTGCTCACGAGCAATGTCTTCGCGTACGAATGACCAGTTCATGATGGTAATCGGGCCAGTCAACATGCCTTTGACAGGACGCTCTGTCTGCGATTGAGCATATTTCGTTTCTTCCACCGTCATTTCACCCGTAAATGCAACATCACCGAAGATAATAGGTGGCTTCACGCAACGTGAACCATATGATTGTACCCATCCAAACTGTGTAAAGGCAAAGCCGGCCAGTTTCTCGCCAAAGAATTCAACCATGTCAGTACGCTCAAACTCACCATGTACCAATACGTCAATTCCGATCTCTTCCTGAATCTTAATCCAGATATCAATCTGCTCCCGGATGAAGGCAGCATACTGTTCGTTGTTCAACTCACCTTTGCGCCACAACTGACGTGCTTTTCTGACTTCAGCAGATTGTGGGAAACTACCAATCGTTGTTGTCGGGAAGAGTGGCAATTGCCATTTGGCCTGTTGAGCTTCATGACGCTCTGCAAAAGGACGGGAGCGCTCCGGCTGTTGAACACTGATGGAAGCAACGGCTTTCTGTACAGCGGTACGGTTTCGATCTTCGGATTGCTGAAGCGCTTGAAGGGTAAGCTCTGCTTCGTCTATTTTGGCAGTAATCTCTGCACTTGGTGAAGATAAGGCTGTAGTCAAAAGAACAATCTCATCCAGCTTTTCATCTGCAAATGCAAGAGCATTTTTCAGTTCAGATGTAAGTTTTGCCTCACGGTCTGTGGTTACTGGCACATGCAGCAGGCTGCAAGATGATTGCACGATGATACGTTCAGGCGTCACGAACTCAGTTAGTTCATTCAGCAAATTCAGTTTTGTCTGAAGGGAAGCTTTCCAGATCCCACGTCCATCAATAATACCTGCTCCGAGCACTTTGTCTGCCGGGAAACCGGATGTCCGAATAGATTGTGTGTTACCAGAGAGTCCGTGTACAAAATCAAGTCCTACACCTTGAACTGGCAGTGCAACAATGTCGTTGTAGTTTTCGACAGATTCAAAGTATGTTTGCAACATGATATTCAGGCCTGGAACGGCTGCGGCAAATGTTTTATATATTTTATTCAGACGCTGTACGTCTTCATCGCTTAATTTGGTTACCAGAATAGGTTCGTCGACCTGCACCCACTGAACGCCTTCGCTCGCAAGTTCTTGAAGCAATTGAGTGTAAAGTGGAAGCAAGCGGTCCAACCAAGCGTCTGTCTCGGATTTATCATAGCCTTTGGAGAGCTTCAGGAAGGTTAACGGTCCAACGATAACCGGCTTGCCTTCAATGCCGAGTTTTTCTTTTGCTTCACGATAAGCGAGAAGTGGTTTGTTCTCCGTCAGAGTTGGGGAAGCCCCGTCCAGTTCAGGTACAATGTAGTGATAGTTCGTGTTGAACCATTTTGTCATTTCACTTGCTGCGGCATCTTTCGTTCCTCGTGCAATGCCATAATATACGGACAATGGAACGGAACCACCATCATAAGCAAATCGTTTAGGAATAATCCCAAACATCACGGCCGTATCCAAGATATGATCATAATAGCTAAAGTCATTAACTGGAATGATGTCGATTCCTTTTGCTTGTTGCTTGCGCAAATGATCGATACGAATCTCCTGCAAACGTGCGTGAAATTCTGATTCCTCCAGCTTACCTGCCCAGAACGCTTCCAACGCTTTCTTCCATTCCCGATCAGCACCAATACGCGGATATCCCAATACACTACTTTTTGTCATCGTTTAAAACCCCTCTGCTTTTATGTTACACAAAATTTATCACAGATCCGGAGTTATAATGTAATTCCATTAAATTATACCTAGTTATAGCCTGAGGCTATATCCAAAGGTGTGTGCTATATAAGTTGAACTAACGAGTATTTACACTTGCCACTCCGATGACAGAATAACCTTCCAACTCAGCTAAGGATAAATAATAGATCATAATCATATTTTGTATGCTTTTGCATTCACTCGGAATAATAGAAATTAAAAAAGGTTGATGAGTATGGTAATTCAGAAACGTCTTTTTCACTTTATACTTGCAACAACATTAATGATAAATAGTATTTCCCTATACACAGATGTTACATATGCAGATCCTGAGAGCGAACAGGAAGAAAACTATAAGCCATTAGCACTTACGATGCTCAACCCATACATTTACCATGAGATTACCAACTATTATCAGGCAAATCATATGCCGGTCCCTAGCTATGGGCTATATGATATCCATGTATTGGAACTTAAAAGGCGCACAAAAGGTGGTTATAATTTTCGAACGGTTCTGGAAGTCAGAACGTTTTACGGTCCACATAACCCGCCATATGGGAAAGAGATCATTACGTTTGAAATAGACCCCACTAATGTTACAATGGTGAGCTATGTTCATACGAATGATTGAAAGGAAGGCGGTACGCATGAATCTGTATCATATCCAGTCCACCGTGCACGGAATCAACAGAGTAACATCCTTTTTGGAAGACAATTATATTGGTATTGCTTGGTCAGGTACAGGGGATCTCGAGCGAACGCCCCCGGAGCTATGGAAGGAACAGTTGGTTCAACACTATCCCTTGGATGAAGCAGAATTGGCGAGCACACTCGCGACACTACATATGTTTGGTAACCTCATGCAGGATGGAGATTATGTATTAATTAGCGATGATGAATGGACGTATGTTGGGGATATCGGGGATTATTATTACGACGATTCGGCTGGTTCTGAAGAGGACTTGATCTGTCACCGTCGGGGAGTTACATGGTTGGGTCGTATTCCTCTCGCTGAGCTCAATGACAAAGTGCAGGCACTGCAAAATGATTCAGCCATCCTTGCGAAGTTTGAGTATCCCATATCACAAGCACAGCTGGATCGAGGTCTTGCAGTCAGCATAACAACCGAAGCAACCAACACTCTCTCAACAGGGGTAGATGAAGCCACGATTCAGACAGCTCTCCAGGTGCTGAGAGAAGCGTTACACAGTGAAGAAGAAGAGCTGCGAATTCGTGCGGCTACAGCCATTTTACAGTATGCCAAACCATAAACCCTTAACTATATAAATTGAACTAAACATTTACACAAAACGGAGAGGACAGAAAGAACCTGAAGAAGGGGAGCGTTCGCCTACAAGCTTTCTGCAAGAAAACTACATCGGTAGCATACTATTCGTTAGTTCATTTTATATAGCCCTGAGATCTGTTCATTTACATTCCTATGAGTTAGTCCTCCGTGATAACAAACCACAGATGAAATGTCGAGTTCGATATACTTTTTCAAAGAGAATCGAGCTGTCTCTGTATCCAATGTAGTAGGTTCATGAATGCCTCCAAGCATGCCGTCTACACTGTACATTGAATCTCCGGCGATGAGTGTCTTGCTGTCCATCAAATATAGACTGATATGACCTGGCGTATGACCAGGAGTATGAATAACGCGAATTCCGCCGCAAAACGGCAGTTCCTGACCATCAGTCACCGTTTCATCTACTTTGCCCATTGGAGGATGCTCGAGGTGACTGTCTTTCAGAAGAGGGAGCTGCCCCTCAATATATGGCTTATCCAGCTCATGCGCATATATCTTAACTTGTGAGCCACACTCCTGCAAAATCTCGGGTAGACACCCGATATGGTCCATATCCTGATGCGTCAAAATCACTGCTTTAAGTTGGCTGATCGGCACACCAATCTTTTCGAGTGCGATACACAAATCGTCATATTGTCCAGGGAATCCGGTATCAATTAACACAACCATTTCTTCATCCCATATCAGCACAGGGTGAATTATATTCCCCTCAAAATCAAGCTGAAGCATCGTTATTCCCTTTGAAATTTCCATAATATCAGACCTCCGAGAGTTGAATTTCATATACATCGTTGCTCGTTATATTTCTTATGTAAACGAATAAAGACGGCAATAAGATACGTTGGGGTATTTATAGGGTGTACTTATAGAAATATTCAATGAATGGGGGAATTGACGCTTGCTGTTGGGAATGATAATTTAGATATATCATTAAAACCAATAAGTCCAATAAGATAAAGGGGGTATGTGGAATGACACATATCGTGCATGCAGCAGCTGAAGATATTCGGAGCGAGGATTCGCTACTATTGATCAAGGAACTGAGTGAAGAACTCGGTTTGTTATATGGCGGTGATGGAACGGCGGGATTTCAACTGTCAGACGTTGAGGTGCCCCGTGCGGCTTTTATAGTTGCCAGGATCGACGGGAATCCGGTTGGTTGCGGAGCACTTAGACCCCTTGATGAAACATCTGTAGAAGTTAAACGCATGTATACACGCAATGGTTACCGCCGTAAGGGGATTGCCCAGGCTATATTGGCCGAGGCAGAGCGTCTTGCGAACGAACTTGGTTATACCAATCTGAAACTGCAAACAGGTCCCTTGCAACCAGAAGCAGCAGCGCTGTATGAGCGTGTAGGGTATTATCGAATTCCTGTTTTCAGTGGCAATTGGGACAGAGTGTTGGCCTATCAGAAAGATCTGGTACACGAAAAAGTATAATTCTACGAATCACAGCTTTTATTTGCTGAACGTACAGAGGAACACAAGATAAAAGTAAAAAAGTCGCCGATTGGCGACTTTTTGCATTTTAACATACTGCATTTACTCCAATTATCTCATCTGAAAATATAGACAAAAGCGTTCAATCCGTTGCGCTATTATTGATCAATAAAGGTTCTTGATGTTGGACACCCCATTCGCATAGTCCTTCCAAAACGGGCAATAACGTTTCAGCTTTGGCTGTCAGACGGTACTCGACTTTAGGAGGGACTTGGGGATACTCTTTCCGTTCGACCATACCATCTGCTTCTAATTCTTTGAGTTGTGAACTCAGCGTTTTATACGTGATAGCGCCGATCTGTCTTTTTAGTTCATTGAAACGGACAGGTGGGTTTTCTGCCAGAAGATACAAAATCACCATTTTCCATTTACCACCAATAACAGACAACGTATATCCAAAAGGGGTATCTTGAATGTTTTTAACTTTACCGTGGTATTCAGCCATACTCATCATTTACACTATCCTTCCGGGTAGTACCTATCATAAAAGACCGTACTATTTATTTGTTTGGGCTCAGTTTATACTAACCTTACTTTGAAGTAAAGGAGATTTACGATGACTCAAAAAACAATACGTCTGCTTATGCCACAATGGCAAGGTGGAGATAATCCTAACTACTCTTTTGGAGCGGAGCTGCTTGCATGGCTTGCACCTGACAATGATCAACCTCTCATTCATGTTCCTGTTGAGGCTTATGATGGAACATCTCTGGTAAGCGAGAACGGGATAAAGGGCAGAACACATCTACTTCAGCAATTGCAGGCTGCCCAGCATATTATTCAAGCTCACCAGCCCGATCGCATTGTCATGTTTGGCGGTGACTGTTTGGTTGAACAAGCCCCGTTTGCTTATTTAAATGCACGATATGGCGGAGAACTTGGTTTGATATGGATTGATGCACATGGTGATCTGGTTAGATACGAGGGCTATGACAACGGTCATACTTTACCGCTCGGAAACCTTCTTGGGGAAGGCGATCCGGAGTTTGCCAAACATGTGAGTGTCCCCTTGAAGCCCGAACATGTCTTCATGGCCGGGTTGACAACCCCCACGGAACAGGAAACCGAACTGATTCAAAGATTGGGTATCCGAACGGCTGGAACTGAAGAATTAACCCATGGCATGGATTCGATTAAGAAGTGGATTAAAGAGACTGGTATCAAACACCTGGCAATTCATCTTGATCTGGATGTGCTTGATCCTAACATGTTCCGTTCATTGTTATTCGCTAAACCAGGGGAACCTTATGTTTTTTCACCAGCGGGAACCATGCAAATACCTCACTTGCTTCGTCTGATCAAAGAACTGTCTGAAGAAACAGATGTAGTTGGATTAGGGATAACTGAGCATATGCCGTGGGATGCCATTAACTTGAAGAATTTGCTTGGAGAAATACCTAGCCTGAACCAGTGATATAGGTAATAAGTCGCCAGAATATATCAGAATACTGATATAAGGAGTCAAAATATAGGAAGATTACAGATAGAAATATCAATATTATTATATGGGTGGTTCGACGAGAATCAGAAATTAAACAAACTGAGGAGAGACACCCAGATGGTCACGTTATTGTTAATCATTATTTATCTCGCATTTATAGGGCTGGGATTACCTGATGCTTTACTTGGCAGTGCCTGGTCCGTTATGAAAAACGATATACATGCGACAACAGAAATGGCTGGTTACATATCGCTAATCATTTCATTTAGTACAGTAGTGTCCAGTCTAACGGCCAGCCGATTGTTACACCGGTTCGGAACGGGTAAAGTCACAGTATTCAGTATCCTCTCAACAACGATCGCGCTGTTGGGATTCTCATTTTCTGAGAATTTTGTGTTTTTACTGATTCTGGCGATCCCTCTCGGCTTAGGTGCAGGTTCGGTGGATGCGGCACTAAGTAATTATGTAGCATTGCATTTCAAGGCCAAGCATATGAACTGGTTGCATTGTTTCTGGGGAATTGGCGCAGTGACAGGCCCACTCGTTATGGCATATTGGCTGAATCAAGCAAACAACTGGCGTGCAGGATACGTTACTGTGGCGTTGATTTTGCTTGGGATCGTGGTGGTCTTATTATCAACTTTGTCTCTATGGAAGATTTTTGAGAAGGGAAGAGTAGAGGGTTCAGGCGATGAGAAGAAACGCGTAAGCAACCGTGAGGCCATACGTATCCCCGGCGTGAAAATGTCGATGATTGCGATGCTCTGTTACAACGGTTCCGAAACTGCTGCCGGTCTGTGGATGGCTTCATTCTTCATCGGAAGCAAAGGAGTTTCCCCAGGCACTGCCGCAGCACTATCCTCTCTATTTTTCATTGGCATTATCTTGGGCCGTGTAATCTCAGGTTTTCTTTCGACTCATGTATCCAGCAAAAATCTCATCAGATATGGTGGAATCGTCGGATGCTTCGGATTAGTTATCCTGGTTATGCCGATTCCTTACTGGATTGCCGCAGGGGCTTTATTTATCGTGGGATTGGGCGGAGCACCGATCTATCCGAGTATTGTTCATGCGACACCGGAACGCTTCGGTGAGAAGGCATCCCCAAGTGTAATTGGACTTGAAATGGCCAGTGCCTATACAGGTTCAACACTCATCCCGTTAGGTATGGGACTCCTAGCCAGCCAATGGGGAATGTCAATGGTACCCCTGATCCTGCTGATTCTGTTCAGTGTTATGTTCGCGGCTACAGAGCTGGTTAACAGAAGCAACAAGGCTACGCGCCTGACCGTCTAGCTCTTGCTATAGGTCATTAAGGTTCTGCCACTATACAACAAAGGAACAACCATCGCTGGTTGTTCCTTTTGGTGTGTAGACTATTTTTTATAAGAAGATCAGTAACAATGTTCCTGCAGCAAAACAGTAATACGAAAAGTATTTCAGATTGCCTTTGGCCATAATGCCCATAAACCATCTCATGGAGAAATACGTGACAAAGAGTGTCGTGATGAATGCGATCAGATAAGGGATAGCCAGTTGTGATCGATTCGGATCATTGGCAATGTCGGATACCCCCATAATGAGTCCACCAATACTTATGGGAATGTACAGCATAAAGGAGAACTTCAAAGCCGTTTCCTGTTTCATGCCAACAGCGATGGACGCAATTACAGTTGCCCCTGAGCGGCTAATCCCCGGAATAAGAGCGACCGCCTGAGCCAGACCTACCAACAATGCATCTTTCGTAGACAGATCACCGTCTTGCTTGCGACCACGAAGATTACGAATAAGCCACAAGGCAACCCCGGTGATTAATAGCGCGATGGAAACGGTATATACGGATGAGAAGATTTCTTCAATCCGGTCCTTGAACAGGACTGCAACGACAGCAGCAGGGATCGTACCAATAATTATGTATAAGCAAAACATGAAGTCTGCTCGATATTCTTCTTTACGAGTACGCAGGTAACCTAATGCACCAATAATCAACTTTTTGATATCTTCCCGGAAAATAAAAATAATAGCGATAAGTGATGCTGTGTTTGTTAAAATCTCAAATGACAATCCATTCTGCTTGATGCCCATAAGTTTCTGGGCGATGATTAGATGACCGCTTGAGGAGACGGGGATTGGCTCCGTCGCACCTTGAACAATACCTAAAAACAAATACTTTAACCACAATATAATCTCTTCCATGTTGTCCTCCTTTAATACGTTTCATTGGCTTTCCAATGATCTCTCTTTTTAATAAAAGTGACTTGTCTACTCTATTGATGATAGCTGTTTAAGTTGGTGACTTGCAAGTTAGAGTTCATAGAGGGGGTGAAATAAACATAGCTTGTCAAATCCTGCATAGCATGATATCGTTGATAACGATTATCAATATCAACGAAAAGGTGGGTTTATTTTGCGTAAACAGATAAAATCAATATGGATCATGATGGCACTTTTCTTGCTGATTGTACTTAGTGCATGTGGTCAGTCTGCTACGACCAATAGTACAACCGGGGACAGCACGAATGCGGCTGCGGAGACAGAAACCAAGACGAACTCGGATTCAGCTTCTTCCGCTGATAAAGCGGCAACTGCCGAAGAGGAACTTGTTACATATCAATCGGATGCAGGCGAAGTACAGGTACCGAAGAATCCTAAGCGTATTATTGATTTGACATCATTTTCGACAGGCTACTTTGTTGCCTTGGATGCACCGGTAGTCGGCGCTTTATCAGGAGCGATGAACAACAAATATATCAAGGATCAACTTGCAGCAGCGGGCACCAGTGATCTGGGTCAAGAGCCTACACCAGAGAAACTAATCAGTTTAAAACCTGACTTATTTATCGTGTACACTGGAACAGAGGGCATCGACAAGCTGGAGCAGATTGCGCCTGTTGTACAGATTGCATATGGTAAGCGCAATTTCAAGGATCTAATGCTTGAAATGGGTAAGCTCACCAATAGAGAAGACGCAGCGAAAGCTTGGAATGCTAAATGGGAAGCGAAGATCAACGAACTGAAGCCCAAGGTTCAGGAAGCTGTAGGCGATCGTACCGTTTCCATACTGAATCCATACGCCAAAGGATTATTTGTATTCGGTCATAACTATGGTCGAGGTGGTGAAATTATTTACGGGGAGTTTGATCTCAAGGCACCAGCCAAGGCCCAAGCTGAAGCGATTGACAGCGGAACTGGATGGGCTTCAATCTCCATGGAACTATTACCGGAGTATGCGGGGGATATCATCTTCACCAGCCCGTGGTCGGGAGATACAACCAATCCCAAGATCGTATATGACAATACATTATGGAAGAACTTGCCTGCGGTGAAGGCAAATCATGTGTTCGAGCTTGATCCGACTTCAGACTCGTACAACGATCCGTTAACGTTGGAAGGTCAGCTTCAATTTATTTCCGATAGCCTGCTTACCGCGAAGTAAGATTAGACTGCATAAATGGTAATACTGGAGCATTTCTAAACGTCGGTACAAGACGGGGAAATGCTCTTCTGATGAGCTTAGGATGTTATATACGTCGAACTTGGATGGGTTTTGACCAATGTAATTAAGCTTGATACAATAGGATAACAGCTGATGAACATTAAATATCAAGTGAGGTGATCTAGATTGCAGCAAAAGAGTGAACGTTTGAATGTTTGGTTGGCTTTCTCTAACATTCATACCCATCTGAACGAGAAGCTGGAACAAGCTCTGCTTCAACAATATGACTTATCTTTGAAGGAATTTTATGTGTTAAACTTCATATATAATGCGGAGGGTAAGGAATTACGCCTACAGCAACTTCAAGAACTAGTAGGCTTGAGCCAAAGTGCTACTTCCAGGCTCGTCGTTAGGATGGAAGCCAAAGACTGTGGGGCTCTGGAAAGACATGCATGTGAAGATGACCGACGTGGCATTTACACTCGTATTACTGAGCTTGGAGAGAATAAATACAAGAGAGCACTTCAAACGTTTAATCAGGTCTTGCAAACTGAATTGGAACAGGATGGATTTGAGACTCGATTAGAGAACCTCACTAAAGAATTGTTCTAAGGCTAGGGGAAATATAGGGTAATGTAGTCATTTACCCTATAAGAAGACTTGACACTCATTAATATATCAGTTAAATTAAATGCATGCGCATGAATTTAATATGGGTGCGGTGATTTTGTATAAAGGAGGTATTGAACATGAAGGTGTTCGTCGTGGGATCAAATGGACAGATTGGTCAACAGCTTATTCATCTTTTGAAGAATAGTGAAGAACACACCGTTCTTGCCATGGTACGAAAACAAGAACAGGTAGATTCATTTGCAACACAGGGTGTGGAAACGGTGCTTGCCGACTTGGAAGGTACGGTTGACTCACTTGTAGCTGCTGCAACGGGTTGTGATGCCATTGTATTTGCGGCTGGTTCTGGCGGTACAACTGGATATGATAAAACACTCCTGATTGATCTGGATGGTGCCGGGAAAACCATTGAAGCGGCTCAAAAAGCGGGTATTGATCGATTTATCATGGTGAGTGCGATCCAAGCCAATAATCGTGAGAACTGGTATGATAACATCCTTCCATATTATGCAGCGAAACACTATGCTGATAAATTGTTAGAGATCAGTGGATTAACATATACCATTATACGTCCAGGGATTCTAATGAATGAACCGGGAACAGGTAAAGTTACTGTTGCTGAGAATATAACAACCGGTAACATAGCTCGTGAAGATGTAGCTCATGTGATTTTGGCCAGTTTGAGTGAGAAGAATACCTACAAGCGTTCATTTGATCTAATCGCTGGTGAGGATACAATATCTGAGGCATTGAGTGGGCTCTGATCCAAAACAAAATTTTCGACGATATCTGATGAGTTAAGAGAGGGCTATACAATGATTATGTTGATGCTTTTGACCTTCATATTAGGTATCTTCATCGTTGTACGTCAATTTTGGCCAGTGCGCAATCTTGAATATATAGATTATCAAGTATTTCTCAGACAAGAGCGTGATTTTCGGCAGTATAAAGTGATTGATATTCGAGATGCGACGGATTATATGGTTAATCCTACTCCGGATACGATTAACATCTCATTGGGGCGTCTTGCTTTCACATGGGAAAAATACCTTCTTCGAGAAGATAACGTAATTATAATGTCACCTGGTATGCTTCAATCCAAAAAGGCTGTTCGTATTTTGCGAAAGCATGGATTTGAATGTCTTTATGTGATGAAGTAAAAGATATATGTGAGTTCCAAATCATACGGAGTTATTAATTGTAGGCATTGATTCGATGCTTGCGCATGCATTTTTATTATTCATGATTCATGAAAAGGGGAGTTTTATTTTGATGACAGATTTGTTTAGTCCATATTCTTTTAAAAGCCTAGAGCTTAAAAACCGTGTCGTAATGGCTCCAATGTGCCAATATTCAGTTGAGCAAAAAGATGGTATTGCAACAGATTGGCATTATATGCACTATGTTAGTCGTGCCGTGGGAGGAACAGGTCTCATTATCATTGAAATGACAGATGTGGAGCCGGATGGCCGAATCTCAGATTATGATCTTGGGTTATGGTCAGATGAACAGATCCCGGCTCTGAAGCGGATCGTAGATGCGTGTCACAGTTATGGTGCCAAGGTTGGCATTCAGATTGCTCATGCGGGCCGCAAAGCAGAAGATGCTGAGGTTCCAGTTGCTCCGTCCGCGATCGCCTTTGATGAGAATTCCAAGCAACCTCGAGCGCTTACAACGGACGAAGTAAAAGGAATGGTTGAAAAATTCCGGAGTGCTGTAGCTCGAGCTGTGAAAGCTGGTTTTGATGCGATTGAGCTTCATGGCGCACATGGATATCTGATTCATCAGTTCCATTCTCCACTAACAAACAAGCGAGAAGACGAATATGGTCAAGATTTAACGTTATTTGGACGGGAGATCATTCAGGCTGCAAAGGCAGAGATGCCCGAGGATATGCCCTTGATGATGCGTATTTCAGCCAAAGAATACGTCGAAGGTGGCTATGGCATTAACGAAAGTTCCGAGTTTGCCAAGGCTTATAAAGAGGCAGGTGTTGACGTATTTGACATCTCATCTGGTGGCGAGGGACCTATTGGTGCATCGGGCAGACCAGGAACTCACGCAGCTTATCAAGTACCTCTCGCTAAAGCAATCAAAGAAGCTCTTGATGTGCCTGTGATTGCTGTTGGAAGGCTGGACGACCCGAAATTGGCAAATGCAGTCATCGGAAATGAAGAAGCCGATCTCGTTGCAGTCGGCAGAGGTCTGTTAAGAAATCCTTACTGGGCCTTGGAAGCTGCGACTGCTTTGCGCAAGACAACGGACGTTCCAAAACAATATACAACTGGTTTTTAATGTATTAATAATTTAACGATTAAATGATCTTCATTAATACAGAAATAAGAAAGGACTCCTCTAATAAAACAGAAGGAGTCCTTTTTGAGGTTAAACTAGACAAGGTAAAAGAACGATATCAGCCAGTAACCAGTCAAGAGATGGTAGTCGGCTCATCGCTTCCGCCTCTCAAGCGTTTAATATCTTCTCTGGGCGGAAATCCGAACATGCGAGAATATTCACGGCTGAATTGGGAAGGGCTCTCGTAACCTACCTGAAATGCTACATCTGCTGCATCGGTGGACTTGGATAATAACAAGCGGCGCGCTTCTTGCAGCCTCAATTGTTTTTGAAACTGAATCGGACTCATGGCAGTCACTTCTTTAAAGTGTCTGTGTAGCGAGGCAGTACTCATATTTGCCAAATCCGCCAATTCCTCAACCCGAAAATTTTGCTCAGAGTGATTCATAATATATTCAATAACGTTTCTGATTCGATAGGTATGGCTGCCTTCCATGGTAGCTTGTTCTAGTGCAATCCCATGTGGGCCTTTCAGAACTTTATAGAGAATTTCCTTTTTGAACAAAGGTGCGAGTAGTGGGATATCTTCCGAATGATCTTCCAACAAACGTGCTAATCTGACGACTGCATCCAGCAGAGACGGCTCAGCTTGGCTGACAAACATCGCACGTCTCGTTGTTTTCCGCGGTCTTGCTGGGAAATCGGAATGGTTCAATACCTCCAGAATCTCACTGGATGTGAATTCAAGCTTCAGGGCCAGATAGGGAGCCTCAGACGAGGCTTGAATCACTTGTCCACTAACCGGCAAGTCAACGGTTGCCACGATATAACTTCCTGGACCATACCGGAAACGATCCTGTCCCAGCAGGACCTCTTTTTCACCCTGAACGATAATGCAAAAGGATGGTTCATTCACTCTAAATATAGGTTCAGTAACAACCGATTCACGGATTAGAAATAATGAAGGGATTGCCGTAGGATGTACCCCATCCTTGTCAGAATAACGATCAATGAGTGTGGCTAATTCGTTTTGTTGTTCATGTATTTGATCAGACATGCAAAGTTCTCCTTTTTTCCTCACAACATAATAATCACATTCTATCTTATATTGACCGAAGGCGGTAGAAAACGGATAGGAATAGGCAAACATTTGATGTGAATGGATAAGACATTCTGATTGCTGGTTACATAATCACAAGTACACAGGTCATGATATACAACAAGTACAGAAGATATACACTTACGGTTCAGCTAATACATGATCAGATGAGAATGAGAAGGGTATCTGCATCTTTTATTTACTGATCGTTCCCGATGTGTTAGATTGATTTTGGGAGGGAAGTCGAATGGCTAGAAGTAAAGAGTTTGAAGTGAATGAAGTATTGGATAAAGCAATGAAGATCTTCTGGGAACAAGGTTACGAGAAAACGTCGATGAGTGACCTGGTTGAGCATATGGGAATTCATCGCAGAAGTATATATGATACATTTGACGACAAACATTCGCTGTTTTTGCAGGCAATGGATCGTTACAGAGGTAAGGTCAGCACCACATTACTTGCAGAAATCAAGGCATCCAAGACGGCAGTGGAAGCACTGCATAAAATCTTCGAAGTTATGATCAGTGAAGCAGAGGATACGCCATCGGGATGCTTGATCGTGAACTCCGCCGTAGAGCTTGGTACACGCGATCCGGACGTGGATACACGATCTCTTGATTCATTTAATGAAGCAGAGCAAATGTTTGAGCAAATCATTCAATGGGGGCAGCGGGAGGGAGAATTCTCTTCTGATCATGATGCGAAGGAAATGGCAGAGTACCTGCACAATATTTCTGTCGGCATCAGAGCCATGGCAAGAACCTCGACGGAAAAAGAAAAACTAAACCGTATTATCAATGTAACGATGAAACTTTTGGAAAAATGATGAGTAGAGACATACCCAAAAAAGTAGCTTGAAATCCGTTAGAGGACTTCAAGCTACTTTTTTGTGCGCTAATTTTAGAAAATAGAAAGTATGAACCATTAATTGGTGATGGCATTTTCCATCGGTTTAATTTTGTGAATCTCTTCGGTCCCAGCCTCCAAAGCTGTTTCGTAGTAGGAGCGTTTGTGCTCGATGACTTCCATGGTTCTTCTTAGTTCCTCCATTTGTGCTTCCACAATAGCTTTTCGCTCCGTAAACATGTCATATCTTTGCTTCAGCGAGGAGTCCCCCTCAGAGCACCATTCAATAAAGTCCTTAATGTCTTTAATAGGCATGCCGGTCAGCTTCAGACATTGGATGATCTTTAAAAAGTCAATGTCGGAGTCTTTGAACAAACGTGTTCCACTCGTGGTACGTTCCACAAAAGGCATGAGTCCTTCCTTGTCGTAGTAACGCAATGTATATACCGTAAGGTCTAATTTTTTGGCAACTTCACCGATTGAATAGGTCATTTTCATAAAATTCCTTTCTACTGGGGGTAGACTTCGAGTTAACTCTAGGATGATCCGAGTGAATTCTACCATGCTGCATACAACATGTCAAAGTACGTTGGAGATAAAAAAGTAAGATAAACATTTGACCTAGAGTTAACTAGAGGGAGTAAGATTATTTTGAACTTTAAATTACTAGGAGGTTATACCATTGATTATAGCTAAAGCCAGAGCCGTTGACGGACCAGACCAACAATTCAGAAGTGCTGAAATTAAACGACGTGATCTGGATACTAATGATGTATTAATCGAGATTAAATATGCCGGTATCTGCCATTCTGACATCCATACTGCCCACGGTGAATGGGGCCCTGTGAATTATCCACTCGTTCCTGGACACGAGATTGCCGGGATTGTAACCGATGTAGGAACCGGAGTCTCCAAATACAAGGTCGGTGACCGAGTAGGGGTCGGATGTATGGTGGACTCTTGTGGTGAATGTGTTAACTGTCGCAAAGGTGAAGAGCAATACTGTCTCAAAGGAAATATTCAAACTTACGCTGGAGTAGACAAATACGGTGAGCCTACGCAAGGTGGATATTCAACTCATATTGTTGTCGTAGAGGATTTCGTCGTTCGCATCCCTGATAACATTGCACTTGATGCTGCTGCACCTTTGCTGTGTGCCGGTATTACGACGTATTCACCACTTCATCACTGGGGAGCTGGCCCAGGTAAGAAGGTTGCTGTTGTAGGTATGGGTGGTCTAGGTCATATGGCTGTCAAAATTGCACATGCGATGGGTGCCGAAGTAACGGTTCTCTCCCAATCCTTGAGCAAAAAAGAAGATGGACTGCAATTTGGTGCAGATCACTACTTTGCCACAAGTGAACCGGAAACATTCGAGAAACTTGCAGGCACATTTGATCTGATGATTAACACGGTAAGTGCGAATATTGACATTAACGCTTATTTCTCACTGCTCACACTGGATGGTACTCTGGTGAACGTGGGTGCTCCTGCAGAGCCTTTAGCTGTTAACGTATTTTCTCTTATCGGCCATCGCCGTTCATTCGCGGGTTCCATGATTGGTGGCATTCGTGAGACACAGGAAATGCTTGATTTCTGTGCAGAACATGATATTGCACCTAACATTGAGGTCATCTCCGCTGACCAGATTGACGAAGCTTACAAACGTGTACTGGCTTCCGACGTGAAATATCGCTTTGTTATTGATATCAGCACCATGTAATTGTGAAGTGTGCAATAGTGATAGTTAAAGATAGCAAAAAGCAGCTGCCGCCAAGGTCAGCTGCTTTTTGCTTTTCAGTTTGTTAATTGCTGATCATTCTACAACCCGTGCTCTTTTCGCAACGAACAGAAGATACCTGCGTCTAATAACTAGTGAAGTAAACATGAAAGGAGTGGAATGAGAAAGATGACAGTATCATTTTCACATCAGCCTGAAGGGTACGAATGTCCATTTTGTCGTATTTGGGGTATCGAGCGACCTGATCAGGGAACAAAACAAAGGGATATCATCTATCAGAATGAAATGGTAACGGCATTTATAGCGGGCAAATGGTGGCCAAACAACAAAGGACATGTTCTTATTGTTCCGAATCAACATTTCGAGAACATCTTTGAACTCCCTGCGGATTACGCTGTTGAAATTCACCTCGCGGCTCAGCTTACAGCATTTGCAATGAAAAGTACATATGAATGTGATGGGATTTCGACACGGCAACATAATGAACCTGCTGGCAATCAAGACGTCTGGCATTATCATCTCCATGTTTACCCTAGATACGTAAATGATCAACTTTATCTGACAAACGGTTCGCAGTCCGATCCAGATGAACGCGCTTTCTATGCGGATAAGTTGCGTTCTTGGATAAAGGAAAACATTTAAGGTCTAGAAGGAGATGAATCTGAGACCCTATGTTATATTTGATCAGAAGTAAGCTACATTAGGATATTCTTTGTAACGAAAAAATCATAAGATAAGAGAAGGGCTGTGCCAGTATTGAAAGGTAAGATATCTAAAAGGTTGATAGCAATTTTCGTAGTTTTCACATTGTATTTAGCCAGTACAAATCAGATGTACGCAGAATTCACCGAATTAAGCTTAGAGGAGCACGGAGGGCTACAGCAGGAATGGGTACATACTTTTCCTAAAGAAATTGATTATCTGAGCTTTGAACTAGGTTACACTCCACAAGACCATATTAATCGTCTTGCTCAGCTTGTTATGTTAAACCCCGCCACTGTGTCTGGTAATAACTTCAGCCTATATACGATAAATATTAAGACAGGGAAACTTGCCTGGACGTATGACATCAAAAATAAAGTGAAAAACTTTTATCCGTTGAATCATACATGGTTTTATAACGAGAGCGGTAATATATTTTATCAGTATTCTACTAATCACGGGAAAACGTTCAACATTCTTAGTTTAGATGCAAAAGGAAAGCGTTTATTCGAAAAGAAGGATTTAAGTTTCTCAAATATCTATCCGTATAAAAATGGAATTGTTCTGCAACAAACGGATAGTCTTAAAAATCAGTCCCGTTTTATCACACTAAATTCCAAAGGAATAACGACAAGCGAGACTGTGTTAGGTTATAAAACTGAAGTACTGACTTCTGGTTATGTACTCCATTTTGTAGGTGAGAATAAAATCGAGGTTTTTAAAGATGTAACCTCTTTGAAAAAGCCGTTATTTACGATTAACTCCAAAAAGTTTGGTGGTTTCTACGTTGCGGGTTATCATCAACTAAATGGCGGTACACTAATTGTAGAATATGCAAGATCCAATTCATATGGTGGACAGAAATTAATGGCCTATGGAGTTAATGGTAAACTCAAATGGGACACCGTGCTTGATAGAAACATGAATATTTCTATGCATTCAACCGGAAGTAAACTATTAATTGATAACCAATCTGAACACAGTATCACTTTATATGATCATAACTTCAAAAAGCTGTTTTCTCGTACGTATGAAGGAGAGCTTAATTTTAATGGTTTAATGAGATCCTATCGAAACGATAGCTATATTGAGTATACAAGCTTTGGGACCATTGATGACAAATGGGGAGAGAGGTATACCTTAATGAAGGATAATGGAGACATTATACTTAGTAAATACTTTGTTTTAGATGATGTTCATAAGAGTAACTTTGCATATGACTCGTCCGAAAATGTGGTCTATCGCACTGTGATTAGCGACCACCGATATAAACTGATTAAATACAAGTTAACTAAATAATAGTTGGAGTGCCGTTGATAACAACAATCAACGGCTTTTTATATTCTATGAAGGTTCAATATATTTGGAAGCAGGTTTGCAATCCAATCTTAAATTTCTTAAACTGTTGAATACAACGTAAAAAACGCCTATTAAAGAGAACTTTGTTGTTACAAATTCTTTTTGTATTAAAACAACCGACAGGTGTTTATGAATTTGATATTCATGATAGAATGAGTTTGAATTGGACAATATAAGTAGTATATTTCATGATATAGGGGGGAACTAATGGAGACCTTTGCAGAATTTATAGCACGCATCGATAACCCGGAACACCAGGCACGAACGGAAGAAGTTTTGAACTGGGTCACTGAAAAATTCCCGAATTTAAAACAAAAAATAGCCTGGAATCAACCGATGTTTACCGACCATGAGACCTTTATTATTGGCTTTAGTGTATCCAAGCAACACTTGGCTGTTGCTCCCGAGAAGGCAGGAATTAATCGTTTTTCGGAAGAAATCACACAGGCGGGTTATGATCACACCAAAGAGTTGGTGCGGATGAAGTGGAAACAGGAGATTGATTTTTCGTTACTTGAGAGAATGATTGAGTTCAATATAGCGGATAAGGCAGAATGTTCAACATTCTGGCGTAAATAAATCGCGATATAAAAAGAAGACCCCCAACTTCCGGATGCGGAAAGAGGAGGTCTTCTGTACTTTAAGCTTAAGCGATTATTGAGCACCTACTACGGGGTGAGGTACATAAGGCTCTTCAAGGAATGAGACGTCTTCTGAGGTCAACTTAACGGAAAGAGCACCTACAGCATCTTCCAGATGCGATATTTTGGTGGCACCGATAATTGGAGCCGCTACAGTGTCTTTTTGCAGCAACCACGCAAGTGCAATGTGTGTACGAGGGACACCGTATTTTTCTGCAATGGATGCAACTCGTTCAACAACAAGCCGATCTGCATCACTTGTCGCATTGTACTTGGATTTCTGAATTTTGTCTGTCTCGGATCGCAGTGTTGATACGGACCAGTCACGGGTTAACCTGCCTGAAGCAAGAGGACTGTAGGGAGTCACACCAATCTTTTCTTCCTTGCATAAAGGCAACATTTCTCGTTCCTCTTCACGGTAGATGAGATTCAGGTGGTTTTGCATGGAGACAAACTTGGTCCAACCATTTTTCTCTGCTACATGTAATGCTTTTTGGAACTGCCATGCAAACATGGCCGAAGCGCCAATATATCTCACTTTACCGGACTTCACCACATCATGTAAGGCTTCCATGGTTTCTTCAATAGGCGTATTGTAGTCCCAACGATGGATGATATACAGATCCACATAATCGGTTTCCAATCGTTTCAGGCTTTTATCAATCTCACTCAGGATGGCTTTTCTGGAAAGACCAGAACCGTTGGGTCCTTGATGCATTTGTCCGTGTACTTTGGTAGCAATGACAACCTCATCCCGATTTGCATAATCTTTTAACGCCCGACCAAGATACTCCTCGCTTGTACCCAGAGAGTATACATTCGCTGTATCGAAGAAATTAATGCCTAGATCCAGCGCTTTCTTTATCACCGGGCGAGAATTTTCTTCATTCAGTACCCATTCATGAACCCATTTACTGGCATCCCCAAATCCCATACATCCCAGGCAAAATCGAGATACGTCCAAGCCTGTATTACCAAGTTTAGTATATTCCATGTCATGTTCAAATCCTTTCTAATGTTTATTATTGCCACCTGTAGGGTGATCTATATACACATTATTATGTCATAATGAAGGGAACAACCTGTACCACATTTCTATCAAAGTTTTGCCTAATCCTATCAGAATCTCTGAATTTGAATCAGTTGAGCCCATTAAAGTTCTCATATAAAAAGAACAAGCCACTCGTTTCTCCGTTGGAGATTCAAATGGCTTGTTCATAAAATATTATTTAATTATTGTTTGATGAATCCAATCGCTTATTTTGGTTAATTTAAGATTGGCTTTGATATTATCATCTAACTCTTCATACCGTGGAAGAAGATCTGTATGCCCATCAATCCATTGGTACAATCCTTTAAGACCTGCTGCTGTCTCACTTCCCAACAAAGGCTGAATCGCTGCTTCAAAATGATCAAAAGGAAGAGACATGAAGCTGATCTTTTCACCTAATACAGCACTGAATTGTTCCGCTAATTGTGTACCTGTCAGGGCTTCTAATCCAGATGCTGGGATAATGCTTCCTGCCAATTCCGAATGAGTCAAGGCATAATAGTGGAATTGAGCTGCATCGTTTAAGCTAATCCAGGAGATCGGCTTGTCTGCTGGTATCGGGTAGGCCAAAACGCCATTGTTCAGTATTCCGGGAATCAAGAAGTTTTCCAAGTATACAATGGGTTCCACAATGATATATGGAAGACCACTTTGCTGCAATTCATGGATAACTTCACGTTTCAATTCAATTCCTTTGGAATGGGTGATAGGGTCAGGAACATAGGTACCCGTGTTAACTACAATCAATTTAACGTTTGCCTGTATAGCAGCATCAATTGCATTTTTGGTATATTGTCTGATCTTATCCGGGTTGAACTCCACCGGCAGGTTCAGGAATACTTTACTTACACCTTCATGCGCCGTATGAAGCTGTTCCACATCTGATAGATCCCCGATGAAAGCTTCAATGTTTTGTTCCTTTAGTGTTTTGGCTGTTGCCTCATTTCGAGTAATCGTGCGAACCTCACAACCTTGTTGAACGAGTAATTGAGCGACAGCGCCGCCTTGGGAGCCCGATGCCCCATATACTAAAAATCGATCATTCTGTGTCATAGTGGTCAATAACTTCCTTTCAATATGTGATTGGAATGAATGAGTTAACACTCAGCATTGACCTCAGCATAACGGATTTAGAATAGGAGCGTAAGTACGCACATTAATGATATAAAGTATCCCTTGGGATACTATGGGAAGGCGTTTTACATATGTTTCGATCCCCAATCACCTAACTGAAACAAGATCGAAGTCAGGCTTTGTCCTTTTTCTGTAAGGGAATATTCGACTTTAGGCGGAACTACAGGGTGGGTAACACGGTTTATCAAACCAGCTTCTTCAAGTTCTCGTAATTGCCTGGTTAACGTGCGATGCGTAATGGGGTCAAGCATTTTCTGTAATTCATTGAATCGAATTGTTGAATGGCGGATGAGACGATTTATAATTAATAACTTCCATTTCCCACCAATCATATTGACTGCAAACTCAACAGGACACCGGTCCTCCACAGGTTCTATATTCATATTTATGTATCCCTCCCAAAAGCATCAACTCATGTTTCATGTTTCGTTCATTTTATCGAATTTATAAAGGGGTGTATAGCTTACAGCGCATTCAGGGTATGAACCATGCCCAGGACACAAAAAAAGATGCCCCCCAGTGTAGCTCGAGGGACACCTTATATAATATAAATTATTGTTCAACTCAGACAGAACGAAAAAAAGCATTGAACGTGAAAAAAAAGCCATGATATAATCTATAGCGCAATTGACATTTATATTGAATGTAAAGGTTGAATCATTATTTCTCCTAATTTAATTTTACATCCGACATTCCGATTTGTCAATGCTCTTTTTTTGGTCCTAATAAATGGAAAAGGGAGTGGACTCATTCATGGATAAAACAAACGAATGGAAGTTGGAAGAGGAAAGACTAGTGCAGGTGAGGAACAAACTTCAGGCACGACTCGACGAGTTAGAACCGAAGGTTGCCGGACTGCATGAACAGGCTGCCGAAATTCGTAAACGGTTCTGGGAAGAAGTAACGATTAATACGGGTTCGTACACGGATTTTGAAGATGCATTCTATACCATTAATCAGCAGTCGAGAGTGTTGGCCGAGAGGGAGCGCGGGCACAAGCTGTTAACACAACAATGGAAAAATACAAAGAGACTGCTTCCAACGCCGTATTTTGGCCGTTTCGACTATAAGGAAAAAGGCATGACATTGACTGAACAGATCTACATCGGCGTATCATCCTTCATGGATGAAGATGGTTTGAACTTTCTAATCTATGACTGGCGTACGCCAATTGCGAGTCTGTACTATGATCACTCTCCCGGGCCAGCAAGTTATGACACACCTTCAGGACGAATCGAAGGAAAGATGGAGCTCAAGCGTCAATTCCAGATTCAACATGGGCAACTTCATAGCATGTTTGATTCAACTGAGACGATTGGTGACGAATTGTTGCAGCAAGTGCTCGCCAAGGGTGCAGACTCACAAATGAAGAGTATTGTAGCAACTATCCAGAAGGAACAAAACGCCATCATCCGTGATGACCGAAGCCGAATGCTTATCGTTCAGGGGGCAGCTGGCAGTGGCAAGACGTCGGCTGCGTTACAGCGAGTCGCTTACTTACTATATAAACACCGCCAGACAGTTAAAGCAGATCAGATTGTACTTTTCTCGCCGAATCCGATGTTTACCAGTTATATCTCGACTGTGCTCCCGGAACTTGGGGAAGAGAATATGCAGCAGACGACTTTCCAGGAATATCTGAATTATTGGCTGGATTCCTCCATCCAACCAGAGGATGCCTTTGATCAGATTGAATATGTGCTGACAGCTCAGAATGATCCGGGATATGAAGCTCGTATGGAGGCGATCAAGTACAAAGCTTCCGAGACATTCCTGCAAGTGCTCCAAAACTACGGTAAGTGGTTAGGAAGAGAGGGGATGCGGTTTAACGGCATTCAATTTCGGGGACGTGAATTCATCAGTTCAGACCAAATCAAGACCCAATTTTACAGTTTGGATCAGAATCTTACCTTGTCCAACCGTATACTTCTTTTGCAGGAATGGTTGCTGAGAGAACTTGTTTCGCTGGAACGTCTGGAACGGGAAGCAGACTGGGTTCTGGAGGAGTTGAATTATCTGGACACGGATGAGTATGTGGAAGCTTTCCGCATGTTGCACAAAGAAAAGCCTGTGTTCGATGTAGCGGAAAAATACGCAACACGAGATAACGGTAATGACAGCGCAGTGCAAGATGAGGGTGCCTTTAACTTTGCAGTGCGAGAAGAGGAGCTGCTTCGTCAGAAACTGGTGAAAGACATGTTTAAACCTTTAAGAAAGAGTGTGCGGAAATTCCAGTTCGTGGATGTGAAAGGTATATACGAACAACTATTTATAGATGAAGCCGCTTATCAGGAACAAACGAATGGGGCAATCCCCCCACAGCACTGGCCTGAGATTTGTAAACAGACCAAGGCCATGATCCTTCAGAACAAGCTGTTCCATGAGGATGCTACTCCGTATTTATATGTAAAAGAGATGATCGAAGGCGTACGGACGAACACAGAGATTCGTTATGTCTTTGTCGATGAAGGCCAGGATTATTCGGCGTTTCAATACGAATATCTCAAGAAACTGTTTCCTCGTGCCCGCATGACGGTGCTGGGGGATTTCGGGCAAGCCATCTTTATGCAGGCTACGGATTTGGCAGCATCCAACTCGCCACTGGTTCACCTTTACGGAGAAGGCGAAACTACTTTGATACGGCTCGTACGCAGTTATCGTTCAACCAAAGAGATTGTTGAATTCACGAGACAGATGTTACCAGGGGGAGAAGAGATTAGACCGTTTGAAAGGGGAGATCAGAAGCCTCTTTTAACAGGATTGAAGGACGAAAAGCTGCGTGGTGGGCAGATTCTCGCAGACATCGCCGCGCTTAAGGCGGAGGGGTTCGATTCCATCGCTGTGATTACGAAAACCGCGGCTGAAAGCCGTGACGCCTATGAAAGGTTGCAAAGTCAAGGCGGCGAAGGGTTGCAGCTCATAACAAAGGACACACAGATTTTCGAAAAAGGAATCATGGTTATTCCTGTGTATCTCGCCAAAGGCGTTGAGTTCGATGCTGTCCTGGTCTATGATGCTTCACCCGTTGCTTACAGCCAGGAATATGATCGCAAGCTTCTGTATACGGCATGCACACGGGCCATGCACCGACTTCATCTATATACAGTGAGTGACTGGTCACCATTTGTGCAGGCGTTCCCTGCGAATCTATATGACATAAGAACGTAATTCATAAGTAAAGTAAATCCATCTTAAATGAAGGACCACAGAAAGATGCTCGGAGCCTTATTTCAAAGGTTATCGGGCATCTTCTTTTATTAAAGACATGAATCATAAAAGTTATTCTTTACTGATCGTTCCCGATGTGATAGATTGTTATTAGAGATTATGAGAATGATCGTTCCCATAACAACTCGAAAATGAATACATTCTCAATGAGAGGGAGTAATAATAAATGAATATTTCCAAACAAGTTGCTATTGTAAGTGGGGCTAATCGAGGGTTGGGTAAGGAACTTGCTCTTGAACTGCTGGCGAGGGGAACCAAAGTGTATGCTGGGGCGCGAAACCCTGAATCCATTGATCTGCCCGGGGCTATTCCACTGCAACTCGATATTACGGATCCACAATCTGTCATGGCTGCAGCTGAGGAAGCTAGTGATGTAACCCTTCTAATTAATAATGCTGGTTCCGCTACGGGTGCTTCTCTGCTCAGAGGTGAGCTGAACGATATTCACTTGGAATTCAATACACATGTATTCGGTACGCTTTCAATGATTCGTGCGTTTGCACCGGTAATAGAGAAGAATGGGGGCGGTTCGATACTGAATATCCTGTCTGCTCTATCTTGGCTCAGCCTTGGTAACTCAGGTGCATATTCAGCTGCAAAATCCGCTCAGTGGGGAATTACGAATGCATTACGTCTCGAATTAGCCCCTAAGAACGTTAGCGTTGCCGGATTGCACGTGGCGTTCATGGATACGGATATGACGGCAGGTATCGACGCACCAAAAACGAGCCCAACGGATATTGCCAAAATTGCAATAGATTCCATCGAAGCGGATCTCTACGAGATTATTGCTGATGATACCAGTCGGAATGTACAACAGGGTCTTGCTGGTGGTGTTGCTGCCCTTTACCCGCAATTGTTTCAAAAATAGAGAGGTGTAGATGCATTTTCTCGTTATAAATAAAACAACCCCCACCAGATATGGTGGGGGTTAAGTCTGTCATGAATTCTCTAATTCCATTCCTTCAAGAACGGTGAGAATATGAGGTTTAACCTTTAACTGCACCGGCAGTAAGGCCGCTGACGATATATTTTTGTCCGAATAGATACAGGATGAATACAGGCAGGGAAGTAAGCACGAGATTGGCGAAGATCAGGTTCCAGTCCCGGCTATATTTGCCGTAGAAATTGTAGATCGACAGTGGCATCGTCCATGTGGAACTGTCTGTCAGGAAGTACACCGGAATTGTAATGTCATTCCAGACGGACATGAACACCATGATCGCTACCGTTGCGTTAACGGGCAGGATGAGCGGTGTGACGATGCGGAAGAACACCCCGAACACACTTGCTCCTTCCAGAAATGCCACTTCGTCCAGCGCTCGTGGAATGGTTTTGATGAATCCACTATACAAGAATACACTGAAGGCTGTATTTAACGCGGCGTAGATCAGGATGACACTTGTGATGCTGCCGTAGAATCCCAATCCCTGTACAACACGTATGGTCGTAATAATCGACATTGGCGCAATCAGTCCCATGAAGAAATACATGTAGATCGTGCCGGATAGTTTGGTTTCCCGACGTGCCAGAATGAATGCCGCTGCCGAAGAGGCAACGATATTAATGATGGAAGATACGCCAGTAATCAAAATGCTGTTGAAGAACGCTCGCGACAGTCCGCCTTCCTGGAAGACACGAACATAGTTCGAGAACTGCCATGTTTCCGGAAAACTCAGGGAGAAACTAAGCACTTCGGCACTGGTTTTGAATGAACCAAAGATCAGAATGACAAGCGGCAACAGAACGATAAGAGAGGCCAGAATCAGGAAACCTTCCACGATATAGTTGCGGATGGCGAGTTTGCGTGTATAGCCCATGTTATTCCGTAACCTCCTTACGCCGCATGAAGATCAATAGCGGTATAGCAATAATGGTAACGACCACGAAGAGAAGTGTGTTGACCGCGGTACCAAGTCCCCAGTTGCCTTCGCCGAAAGATCGCAGAATGATCGTACCTACGACCTGGGAAGCGTTACCCGGGCCACCACCGGTCATGACATATACTTCGGAGAATACTTTGAGTCCACCGATCAATGTCAACATCAAGTTAATGTTAATTGCGGGCAGCAAGAGTGGTAGTGTGATCTTGAAAAAACTTCTCCACGAACTTGCGCCATCAATCTTGGCTGCTTCGTAATACTCTTGAGAAATGGACTGCAGGCCCGCCAGATAAATGGCCATCTGGAACCCGGCACTCTGCCAGATCGAGACGATGGCAATCGTCCAGATCACAATCGATGGGTTGGTCAGCCAAGCTTGGCTTAACGAATGTAATCCTACAGATTCCAACAAATTGTTGATTGTACCTTCGGTACGCAACATGGGAGTGAACAGAATGCTGATCACAAGGATGCTGAGAATGGAAGGGGAGTAGAAGATCGCGCGTAGCAGGTTCTTTGTTCTTAGTCGCATGTTAAGTCCTACGGCCAGCAATAGACCGATGACATTTTTGCCAACGACGGTGACGATTGCAAATATTGCCGTGTTTTTCAGCGCCAGAATAAGCGTTTTGTCTGAGAAAATTTTCTTGAAATTATCCCACCCGATGAACTTCAGCTCCAGCCGGTCCAGCCGCCAATCCGTGAACGAATAATAGAAAGCGGCGAGAGCAGGCACAACAAAAAAGATGGAGTAGATAATCAGTGCGGGAAATATCATGTAATACGAGTACAGATTTTTAGTCCTTTTCATGTCTCACACTCCGTTATAACTAGGCAGCATAACGATCGATCCTGTTATGCTGCCTTATATTTCACTTTTTAGAAACCTTCTACGCCTTTATCCTGCATCAACTGACTGAACTTCTCATCCCAGGATTTCAGTACTTCTTCTGGTGACAATCCACCCGCGAATTGATCCTGTAACAATCGATACAGTTCGCTGCGATCAACCAGCATGTATGCATCCGTTGTCAGCACGGTTTTCTTCGGCGTAATATAGTTGTCTACAATATCCTGCTTGTAAGCCGGCAATTCTGGTGTGGTGACGTCACTGAAATTGGATACGTACCCTTTGGAGTCCACGATCTGTTGTGCAACATCCTTGGAAGCGATATAGTCCAGGAACTGTTTGGCTTCATCCAGATGTTTGGATTTCTTCGGAATGAACAGTTGTCCGCCCAGTGGACTTGCACCCAGACCGGCATTATCCGACGATGGAATCGGGAATACGCCCAGTTCCATATTTGGATCTTGCTCGGCCACGCCTTCAATTAACCAATCGCCCATAAACATCATGGCCACTTCCTTGTTCAGGAATTTACCTACGGCCATGTCATAGCTGTCGCTAAGCACATCCGTGTTGGTGTAACCTTTGGTGTAAATTTCATATTGTTGTTCCAGGAATGTTTTGAATTCCGGGATATCAGACCATTTTTTCTTGTTGCTGTTCAAGTCATCAAAAAACGTCGGTTCATTTTTGGCTACAAAATCGGCAAAAGCTGCAGCAGGCCAGATGTTGGCAGCCCAGGCATCTTTGTAAGGCATGAATACAGGTGTAATGCCACTCGCTTTGATTTTTTCACAGATCGCCAGGAATTCTTCGTAGTTGGTTGGAATCGACAACCCGAGTTCTTCAAAGATTTGTTTGTTATAAACGACCCCTTGCATCCCCGTATCTTGGCTGACATGGAAGCTGTAGAGATGGCCACCAGAAGAGAGGACGTCTTTGTTCACAATTCTGCTCGCCCATGGCTCGTTATCCAGAATCTCGAAGTTACGTTCAAGGTTCAGGTCCGTGACTGCGCTCGCCAGATTGTACTGAATAATATCAGGCGTTTCATCTACAGCCAGTTTGGTTTGCAGTACAGTTGTTGTTTGTTCCGCTGGAATCAGCTGCAAATTGACACGAATGTTTGTTTGTTTTTCGAATGCATCGAGAATGTCCTGCTGGATGAAAGCAGAGTCCTGAGAACTTTTAGAGATTGCCAGCTCCAATGTGACTTTGCCACTCTTGCTGTCCCCGCCAGCAGCTGTGCCGGAATCCGTACCTCCTGATCCACAAGCCGTTAATGAGACCGATAATAAACTGGCCAGAATAATAGAAAACGCCTTTTTTCTTTTTATTGTTTTCAATGCAAATCCCCCTCTGAAACGTTTAGTGAATCCGTTTACAAGTCCGATTATAGATTCTTTTCTCGCCCCGGTACATGTCTGTGCTTGAACGTTGATGTGTAAAATCCTGAACTTGAAATCGCTATCATTTCATGAAATACCGTGATAGAGTAGACATGAATATAAGGGATTTCACATCATGTCAGAACAGGAGGGCATCTCTGAGAATGGCAAAGCTCATACATAAAGCAACTCAATTCAGTTTGCAGACAAAGGTGTTTTTGACATTTCTGGCTCTGCTTTTGTTTGTGCTGGGCTGTTTTATCGTTTATGTGAATGTGATCGTTGTCCGACCGCTCAAACTGAAAACAGAGCAGGATACGCTCGTAACCGCTACGAAGGTAAGAGAGCAAGTTGATCTATACGTAGAACAACAGAACCAGATGTCGCAGCGAATATTATCCAGCAAAAATATTTTTGCAGCCATGGACAAGAGCTCCTCAGCGCATAGTAATTATGAAAGGCTGAAACAGATTCGGATCATTAAAGACATTATGTTTCAGGCCATCGGGCCGAGTATGAATATCAAAGACATGTCCATCTACGACAATCACGGTGTTCTCCTGACAACATATCTGGGTTCGGGCAATCCTTCCGCAATCCTGAACACCATGATGGAGAGTAGTCAGGTCGGACGAGATTGGACGGAAAGTGGTTTTGTTCTACTGCGTCAAGACGATACGATCTCATTTGTGCGCACGATCAATGATCAGAACGGCAAGGTGTACGGTTATCTTAGCATCCAGATGGAACAGGCCTATATACAGAACCTAACGGAGGGCATTACCGCTGGCGATGTCTATATTCTGAATGAACAAGGCGAGCAGATGACAGGTTCGGAAGCGGGTGTGACATTTACCAATTGGACAAAGCCTGCATCAGACGAGGGACTGGATGTGGACAAAAACGACAATTATATCACGCATTCCACTTCACCCATTACAGGCTGGATCACGTATATCATAACGCCCAAAAAATCTGTTCTAGGCTCGATCCATTCGGTTCAGACGATGTCCATTCTGCTGATTACAGCACTGATGCTGGTTTCATTTGTGTATATCTTCCTGTCGACACGTAACCTGCTGCTGCCTATCCGCAAGCTACGCGGTCAGATCTGGCGCATGAACTACAGCAATATGAATCTGAAAGTGGATGAAACGCCGAAGAATAACGATCTCTTATTGCTAAATGAAGCCTTTCAGGATCTGATGGAGAGGTTGCAGCAATCCATTGACCGGGAAAAATCGGCGCTTCATGAAGAAGTAAAGGCGCGTAATTCGGCGCTGCAAGCCCAGATTGCACCTCATTTTATTCATAATGTTCTATACCTGATCAGTATTGCCGCCCAAGAGGGGAAGACCAAAGTTGTATCGGATATGTGCAAACATCTTTCGGACAGTCTGCGTTATATTGTCTCTTCACCATACGCGCATGTGACTTTGGCTGAGGAGCTTCAACATACGAGACATTATCTGTCCCTTGTACAACAAAAGTACGAAGAGGATCTGGAGTGGGACATCTGTGCTGATGAGCTGGCGAACGATATCCGATTGCCGCGGTTGGTCATTCAGCCGTTTGTGGAAAACTGCATTGAACATGCCTTTGCCAACACCGTGCCGCCTTGGCGTATCCAGATTACCGTGAAACAATATAACGGATTATGGGCTTTGGAGATCAAAGATAACGGAGAAGGCTTTCCACCGGATAAGATCCAGGAGATTTTAGCCAATATTCAGGCATCGGGTTCCGGAATGAACCAGACTGCCGATCGTGCCACAGCCCTTGGTAACATGGGGATTATCAACAGTGTCAATCGACTCAAACTAATGTATAACAACCGGCTTTTTATTAATATATTTAACAACCATGCGGAAGAGCAACATGGAGCAACGATTCAAATCATCGGCTCACTGACGAAGGATTTTTACTAACTAGGAGGCATAGGCGATGTATAACGTTATGATCGTTGAGGATAGCAAACCGATATTACGTAATATTAAAATGCTCTTGGAAACGCTGAGCTTCCCGATTCGTGTAACGGCTACGGCAACAAATGGAGAGGAAGCCTTGGCGGCGATAAAGCAGTCACCGATTGATCTGCTGTTGACCGATATACGAATGCCGAAAATGGACGGACTGTCCCTGATTGAGCAAGCCAAAATTGCCAACCCGGATCTGAAGGTCATCTTGATTAGCGGTTATAGCGATTTTGAATACACAAGAAAAGCATTGAACCTGCAAGTGTTTGACTATTTGTTAAAACCCGTCGAGCGAGAGGCGCTTGAAGAAGTCATGGGTCGGGTAATTGACCAACTTGATCAACAGATGTCCAAGGAACTGCTGGATTTGCAGGAAATCATTCATCCCCAATGTGAGACTACGCCCAAACAAGGGGAGGAGTTTCCGCCTTTATTCAGCCAGATGATGATCATTATGAGCAAACAGCCTTTTACCGCAGGGCATGAACGATGGGTGCAGGTGGAACTTGAGAGTATAGTGCAGGATTTTTTTGCATTCCATCCTTGTCGTGTTTACACTAGTCAAACCCCATATCAATTTATCGCTTTTGTCAATAAGAGTGCACTTGAGGTGTACTCTTCCGTACATGAAATTCTTGAATCGTTGCGACGGCATTTGGTTACGCATGACATCGATGCGATCATTGGAGGACAACTTCTATTCGCTGAGTCTGGTAATCTGCCGGAGCTCTATCACCGCATGTCGTCCATTTTGTCTGAGCAGCAACGGTTGAAACAAGGAATAGTGCTGGATACCGGGAATCCGGTGTCGATGGCCAGATCTGAGACAGGCTGTCTGGATCCGGTGCAGGAATCTGCTTTTGTACAGATGATACAGGCTCGGCAGAAAGAACGGTTTGCTCTTAAGTTATCCGAATTGCTGAATCGATGGGCAGAGGAAAATGTACATATGCACGAGGTGGAGCGGTTTATCGGATTAATCGTAGACACGTTTGCTCATCTGTACGAGGAACAGGGGTCGGGCATGAGATTGGGTCTGGAGCTTCGGTCAAGACAATTCGCCCAGGCACAGTCCTATGCCGATTTTTGCCGGGAACTGGCGGAATGGACGGGACAGTGCTTCGATATGCTGCAATCCCACGTTCGAAAAAGCAAGGCGATCCTGTTCGAACAGATTGACGATTACGTAAAACTAAATAAATACTCTCCATTATCTATCAATGACATTGCCATGAAGTTTCACGTTAGCCCGTCGTACGTCAGCAGAGTGATCAAAAATGCAACACAAATTACATTTGTTCAGTATTACACCCGACTTCGCATTCAGGAGGCATGCAGACTGATGGAAAGTCAACCCGACATGAAATTTAAGGAGGTTTCCGATGTACTGTCATTTAGCGACCAGCACTATTTCTCGAAGGTGTTCAAAGAGTATACGGGGCTAAGTCCTACGGATTATAAACAACAGATGTCTGGTATAAAGACCCAATCATAGTTAACAACCCCTTTTTAATTATGTTATAATACTAAACAAATACGGCTTGTTACTGAATTCATTCAGGCAATACCTATGTATATACATGCTCAAAGTTTCTTTGGGTGTGCATATATATGGGTTTTTTTGCGTTTACTGGCCGATTGATTCTACCAAAAATGGATAAAGAGAGGAAGATTGAACTTGAAAAAGGAAAAGAAAAAAAGGTCATTTTATAAGAAAGGAGGAGCTGGTTTACGATTAATGAGTACCAGACTCATTGCAGCTTTCCTTGCGGTACTTATTATCCCCACTGCACTTATCGGTTATTTCTCATATGATAGTGCCAAAGATCAGGTACAACAAAAAATGACAGATCCCCTCAATACCATATTAACGATGACAGGACAGCATATTAACAATCTGGTGGGGGAAAAAGCAGCATTATTGAGTTATATCGACAGTATGTATGGCTCCGCTCCCAGTCAGGCGAACAATGAAGCACTACAAGTAGGAATCGACCAGTTAGCTGATACATACCCTGATATTCTTGCCATAACCGTAGGCAACGACCAAGGCAGTGTTATATCTTCTCCAGCAATAGAGGATGCAACATACGATCCACGCAGCACAGAATGGTATGCCAATGGTGAAAGTAACAATGGATCACTCTATTTTTCGAGTATTATGAATGATCCGGCATCCGGGAAGATTTATGTAGAGATTTCAAAAGCTCTTTCAGATGAACATGGTGTAGCAAGTATTAAACTTGATCTGGAGCCATTAGCAAAAGCGTTATCATATGTCGATGTAGGAGGCAATGGAAGTCTGATTGTAGTGGACTCCAATCGAACGATTGCAGCTTGGTCCGGTCCGATTGCAAAAGGTGGAGGAGGAGAGCTCGGCGGAGCACTCATCGAGGGAATTCCAGTCCATCCTAATACGGCTTCAAGTTCCGATGAACCGATGGCATTTTCCCAATTTGTTAGAACGGATCTGGCGTATGATCTGGAGGTATATAACGGTGTTAATGCTTTGACGGGTTGGAATGTCATTGCTTTGATGGGCCATGAAGATTTTATCGCCGCAGCGAAACCCATTATGGTATCGAGTCTAACGGTCATTGTTATATCTGTATTGATTGCCGGTGTAATTATTTTCTTCATTCTGAGATCTTTTATCGTACCTATGCAAAAACTGCGAAAGGCCACCCGCAGCGTAAGCGAAGGGAATCTGTCCGAACGGGTTAATCTGAAAACCGAAAACGAATTTGGTATATTGGCAAATGATTTTGACCAAATGACCATCTCCCTTCAATCGGTGGTTGCTGAACTTCACCAGACGTCATCGTTGTTAAGTCACTCTTCCCAGATGATTCAGGAAAGTACAGAACAAACCACCCAATCGGTTCAACATGTGGCTGAAACCATGCAACAGACTGCGGAATCAGCTATCGTTGGGGCGGAGAATTCGGAACAAACCGCGAATGCCGTAGAAGAGATGGCGAGAGGCATCAGTACAATTGCAGAATCTGCGAGTGCGATTGTGGATTCGGCTGAAGAGACGGAGCGCGCTGTTGCTAACGGTGGGAAAACGATAAACCAGGTCGGAGAACAAATGGAACACATTCTCGGAGCTGTTGAAGAAACCTCGGCATTGATTAATGAGCTGTCCAGTCTCTCCGCCGAAGCTAATCGAATGAATGAAGCGATTGCGGATATCTCTCGGCAAACCAATCTTCTGTCACTGAATGCCTCTATTGAAGCATCAAGAGCAGGAGAACATGGCAAAGGTTTTGCTGTCGTTGCAGGCGAGGTACGAACGTTATCGATGCAATCCAAACAAAGTGCGGACGAGATTGGCGCTACCATTGGTAAAATGCTTGATTTGATTGCCAAATCCACATCTCTTATGAATGATAAAGTTCGTAATCAAGTCGGTGAAGGAATGCGGATCAGCCAAGAAGCTTCGGCAACTATATCGAACATTGAACAATATACAACGCATATCGTGGATCAAATTCAGGATATTTCCGCTGTCTCAGAACAGTTGTCAGCCAGTACGGAAGAAGTCTCAGCTACCGTTGCCGCGATGAATCATATCTCTAAAGTGTCGGCTGATAGTGCTCAGACAACTTCAGCAGCAGCCCAAGAACAAATGGCGGCGATGCAGGAGATATCGGCATCATCTGCACAGCTATCCAAAACAGCTGAGAATATGCAAGAATTGGTTCGCCGATTTAAGCTCTAGAGCAGACGTAAGTAAATGTGTAAAGAAATATGTAAAGCACCAGGCGCTCCCCTAATGGAGCGCCTTTCTGCATGTAGTAAGATTAGTAAGAATGTGACACCTTATCCCCGAACATATCCTTTTGATTCTTTTTTCGGAAACTTCGTGGTGATTCACCAACCGTTTTGGTAAATAAAATCGTAAAGTAATTGGGGTTATCGTAACCGACCAGTTTGGCAATTTCCCATATTTTTTTGTTGGTTGAGACTAATAATCGGGTGGCTTCACCCATTCTTCGTTGAATCAGGTAATGATAAGGAGAAGTGCCAAAGTGATTTTTATATATATGAATTAAGTAATAAAAATCGATATGAAATTGATCTGCCAATTCTTTGAGTTTAATGTTCTGCCGATAGTTGGTATCCAAATAGTCTTTAATGCTCTCAGCAAGGGTATTGCTCTCAACGATCTCCCCACTAGGAAGCTGTTGACGGGACTGCCGATCGATGATCAGAAGTATTGCTTTCAGGACATGCCCAGAGATCGACTCGTATCCATGTTCCCGGATTGAAAATTCATTGAAGAGAGTCTGCATTAACGAATGGAGCTCATCGGAATATCGGTTTGCTCGAATGATCGGAATGTTAGAGGGAGGAATGACCCAATCCTCAAGGGTCTGGGTGCCTTCTGCAAAACGAAAGCCACAATAAAAAGTGGATAACGGGTATTCAGGATTGGACTTCTCCTCGTGAAGAGTACCCTTGTTATATATGAGCATGTCCCCTTTTTGAGCCCAATGTTTGGTGCCGTCAATGGTGAACAATCCTTTGCCTTCAGTTACGTAGATAATCTCATGCAGATCGTCATGTTTATGCGTCGGAAAGCTCCAATGGGGATTGTCGGCCAGTTTTCCTACATAAATAATGGTGCAATCTCGATTTGGATGCCGTTGGCCGAATTCGTGGTGTGTATTCATCTATGTCTTCCCTTCAGAATCTGTAATGAAAGTCTGTGTTGAAATGACAACATATATAATGTTTTGCAATAAAACCACAACAACCTTGATTGTCGCCATGGTATATCTGACAGTACAATTTCACTATCCAAAATGTACTATATATCGAAAGTGAAGGGATGGGAAAGCAGAAAATACATGAATTAATGATCGTAGACAGAATTGAAGCGCTTGCAACAATAGAAAGGATTAGTGAGTATTGATTTATGACTAGAAATAGAGAGAACCTACTTATTTTAACGCTTACGCTTGTTAGCTTTGTACTGGGAACAACCGAGTATGTTATCGTGGGTGTGTTGAAGGAAATTGAAAGTTACATGAAAGTATCACTTGCTGCCGCGGGTATGCTTGTCTCCGGTTTTGCGATTGCATACGCAGTGGGTACACCATTTGCTGTGGCTTTCTTGGCCAAAATATCCAGAAGAAGTTCCATATTGATCGGATTTGCAATCGTGTTAGCATTAAATCTATTGACCGTGTTCTCAACAACGTTCTCTTCTCTGATGGCCATTCGCATCGTGTCGGCCGTTGCTTGTGGACTTACGATATCACTTTCGATCTCGATCGTAAGCGACGCAGTGAACCGGGAGCGAAGAGGGGAAGCTATCGCCTGGATTCTGGGCGGATTTTCAATCGCTAATGTGCTAGGTGTTCCGCTCGGTACTTTTATCGGACAACATCTGAGCTGGTCCATGACGTTTGTTGTTACGGCATGCATAGGTGTTGTGCCGCTGATGTTCATGTTCCGTATTCTGCCACGCCAAACAACAACGATTGCAGGTTCGTTCAGTGATCAGATGTCTCTCTTTGTGAAGCCACGGATATTGCTGGCCTGTCTGATCCCTGTACTGGGAAACAGCTGTATTTTCGTCGTTTTTACGTACATTACGCCACTCCTGAGTGAGACGATGGGTGTGCCAGTACAATGGATTAGTGCCATACTCCTGATCTATGGCGCCTGCAGCATCCTGAGTAACTGGATTGGTGCCAAAATAGCCAAGGGTGATTTCCTACCCAAGCTCAAGGGGCTTTTCGTTATCCAAGCGATCCTCTTCCTGGGCATGAGTTTTACCGTTTCCAATCTGTGGATCGGCTTGGCATTCCTGTTTCTGATTGGATGTGTGTCATCCTCCATGAGTGCCGCTTCCCAGTTATATTTGTTTGATGTGTCTGGAGCGATCGCGCCGGGGTCCAAAGCATTTGCATCTACACTCCTGCCTGTGGCAGCCAATGTGGGTATAGCGTTAGGCTCCGGCGTCGGGGGAATTGCCGTTAATATGGGTGGTGTCCAGTGGGTGCCTCCAGTTGCTGTGATGCTTGCCTTGCTGGCTTTTGTCGTTACCCTGATATGCCAGCGTTCCATCCAATTGAATTCAGACGAAGCAACCACTGTAAAAGCAGCTTAGATGAGATGCTGTCTAGACTAAACTCATGAATGCATATATATGGTATTTGAACTACAAACAAAGTCGCTGTTATAGCGGCTTTGTTTGTTTTTTTAGTTTTCCAGCATTCCGGATGAAACGGGTTCGTAGATGATAGAGGTAGGATAATGCAATAATTCAGTGAATTTATATATGAAGAGATCTGATAAAATGAATGAAAAGCTGGGAGGTAAAGCTATGAAAAAGCCCATGATCGGTGTACTGCCTTTGTATGATACTGACAAAAAAAGTTACTGGATGCTTCCAGATTATATGAATGCCATAGAAGGAGCAGGTGGGATTCCAATTATGCTGCCTTTGACAACGGATACCGAGATCATAGCAACGCTGGCTAATCAGTTCGATGGGTTCCTGTTCACCGGGGGACATGATCTCAATCCTGAGCTGTATCATGAGCTTGCAGAGGTTACCTGTGGAGAGTTATGTATTGAACGCGATATGATGGAGTCGATATTATTACAAAAAGTAATTGAGATTGATAAGCCTGCTTTTGGCATATGCCGTGGACTACAGCTATTTAACGTTATGTTGGGTGGAACGTTATATCAAGACATTCCGACTAGCCTTCAACTTCATGGGAACAAGATCGTTAATCATAAGCAAAGTCCGCCGTATATGGATCTTGTACATGATGTACATATTGAGAAAAATAATATCCTATACGATATTTTGCAAACCGATACGATAAAAGTGAACAGCTACCACCATCAGGGAATCAAAATGTTATCGGATAAGTTAACTGCTGTGGCCGTCGCTGAAGATGGACTCGTTGAATCCGTGGTCATGCCAAACCGCTCGTTTGTTTTGGCTGTGCAGTGGCATCCAGAGTACAGCTATAAAGTAGATGACTACAGTCAGAAGTTATTTTCGGCGTTTGTTAATGCTGCTAAATCCCCACGCTATACTATCCATATTGAAGACATCACCGCATAAAATGTGAAAAAGAAAAAAAGACCTCCTGTTTATAAAAACAGAGGAGGTCTTTGTATTGGTTAATGCAGTCGTAATAGTAATCATGGTATCGCCGTTCTATTGGCAGAATTATTTTGATCCAGACTTCGTGTTGGCATGCTCTTCAGCATTCAGGGAAGCAATCAGCTTCTCGCCTTCAACATCCAGGTTTGGTAGAATGCGATCCAGCCATTTTGGAAGTGCCCAAGCTTTGTCTCCGAAAATAGCCATGATGGCAGGGACCAAGCCCATACGGATGATAAAAGCATCAATCAGAATGCCTACCGCCAAAGTGAAACCAATCTGCTTGATCATGACATCGTCAGTGAATATAAATCCTGCAAATACAGAGACCATAATCACTGCTGCGGCAACAACCACACGACTTACCTGATTGTACCCATGAACAACGGATTCGGTCCCGCGATGACCATGCACATAGGATTCCCGCATGGAGCTCACAAGGAAGACTTGATAGTCCATCGCCAGGCCATACAGGATACCTGTTACGATGATCGGCATAAAGCTCAGCAACGGGCCGCCGGTATCGAAACCAAAGAGCGAATGCAGCCAGCCCCATTGGAATACAGCAGTGGTGATCCCGAATGTAGCCAGGATACTAAGCAGGAAGCCAATTGTTGCTTTGATGGGAACGATGATCGAACGGAATACGAGTAACAGAATGATCAGTGACAACAGGATAATAATGCCTACATAAATAGGGAACACCTGCGCCAGTTTGGCGGACATATCGATGTTAACAGCTGTGAGTCCAGTAACTCCGAGTTTCACATCATAGGTCTGTGCGATGCCGGAATCAGCCGAGCGCAGATCAGTGACCAGTGTTTTAGTGAGATTATCGTTAGGACCCGTTTTTGGAATGAGACTGAAAATAGCTAAATCTTCTGTCATCCCAAGCGGTGTGACTTGTGCAACGTTATTCTGACCTTGAAGTTCCATCACCAGACCACCCAAGAGTTCCGGTGTAACTTTTGCGGAAGACTGATTAGGCTCTGCGACCAGAATAAGGGGTCCGTTGAATCCTTCTCCGAAGCCTTCGGAGATGGCATCATAACTTTGTCTTGCAGTTGTATCCAGATTCGCTGAGGAAGCGCCGGGGATACCCATTTCCATTTTGGTGATCGGCGTCGCGGCAAAACCAAGAATGACGATGATGGCGATAATGGTAGCCCAACGATTTTTGATAACGAATTTCACCCATCTGTTCGCGACTCCGTGGTTAGTGGCTTTAGGATGTTTCGCGCTTTTCTCACGAGCTTTGGCGGAACAGATGCGTTCTCCTACCAATCCCAGTAAAGCCGGCAACAGGGTTAAAGCAACAAATACGTTGATGAGCACGGTGGCAGCTGCGACTAAAGCCATCGTAGACAAGAATGTAAGACCGATGACAAGCATACCGCACAGTGCAATAATGACGGTTAATCCGGCAAAAAATACTGCGCTACCCGATGTACCAATGGCTCTGGCCGTTGCTTCTTTTGCGCTCAAGCCTTGATCAATGATCATTCGACGCTGGCGATTAACAATGAAGAGCGCATAGTCGATTCCAACAGCCAATCCAACCATTAGAGCTAGAACGGAAGTGACACTAGGCATTTCGATGAATTTGGAGATGGAGAACGCACCACCAACTCCAATGGCAACTCCTAGGAGTGCAGTGATCAGAGGCAGACCTGCTGCAACAACGGAGCCAAGGGTGATCAGCAATACAATGACAGCAATGACCAGTCCAACAATCTCTGCCGAGCCGACTCCAATCGATACCGTTTTGAGCGTTTCGCCCGGCAACACCTTAATATTGGTTCCTTGCTCTACCGTCATAACGGACTGAATAACGGAATCAAATACATCCTGTGTTATGGCAGACTGTTCAATTGTAAATTGGAACTGGAACAGTGCAATGCTGCCGTCCGAAGAGATCAGCATTCCAGGTACAGGAACACCATCCACCATCAAAGGTCCATAGGGAGGAGGCGTGGTTGTTGCGGATTGCGCCATATCAGTAGCCTGAGCATTCTGAGCCATCTCCGCCTGAGCACCCGAATTACCCGCTTCAGCTGCATAGTCCGCAGGGTTAATGACTTTGTCTAATCCGTAAACTTCATTAACACCTTTCATCATGGCCGCCAAACGTTCAGGCGTATCCAAACGCTCGTTGTCTGGAGCTTTGAAGACAACACTTCCTTGACCACCGGAGGCGGCAGGCAGTTCTTTTGCCAATTGATCCAGAACCTTCTGTGACTCTGTGCCTTCAATCTTCATTTCGGAACTGATGTGAATACCATTGATGCTGATCATGGAGATGACAATTCCCAGAATTAAAACCCAGCCAATGATGAAATAGGCAGGTTTGCTAAAAGCGGTTTTCCCCACTCTGTATAATAATGTAGACATTTCTCTATTTTACACTCCTCTATGATGAATGTGGATGGTTGGCATGTTCAAATCCTGCCCGTAAATGATTAAACGTGGTTTCCAAAAATTGATCGAATGTTAAAACACCGGGCTTGGTATCTTCAGTAATGACTTGTCCGGGCAGTAACACATTGAGTCTTCCATCAATTAATGGCAGTATTGTTCCATATAGTGCGTTGATCAAAAGATAAGTATAGATCTCGTCATACTTCCCGTTAGATAAGTCTAATAAGGTATCTTGTGCCTGCGTCTGCATCCGGTGCATGGCTCCAAGGTAATGCGGTTCAAGCACGGGATAGGTCTGGGATAGCGATAGTAGCTGATGAAGTCTTCCTATTAGTTCTGTTGTAAGCTGCATCTTGATCAGGTTATACAGTACGTCAAGCAAGGAGACGTTGTCGGGCAATTCGGTAAGCAACTCTTCGAGTTCCGTTGTATTCTGAACGGATATTGCGCCTCTGGCTACTGCCTCTTCCTTACATGTGAAGTAGTTTGCAAATGTTCTGCGGGAACAACCCACCTGATGCACGATATCTTCGACCGTAAAGCCATCAAGCCCATGTTCAAGGGTAAGTTCAAATGCAACACTAGCAAGTGCTTTTTCAGTTGCTTCTTTCTTCAAATGTCGCAAGTTTCGTTTGATCATTATTCTCCGCTTATGCGTTCACCTCCAACACCAATGACTATGGTTTAATTCTTTTAAGAAGAGCACACTTACTTAATATGCACTTTGTGAGGTTTATCATAACAACAAGTTGCCCATTGTGCAAATTTACTCATTGTGCAATTATTTTATATGACAGCTATACTGCGAATCAATGCTTCAACTCCTGAGGAATGAATGTTAAAATCAATAGAAAAACTTGGGGCGATAACGAGATATGAGTAGTCGTAAACAAAGTTTATTGGAAACAGCACTTGCACTATTTTTAGAGCACAGCTATGCAAATACAACAATCCAGATGATCTTGGATCAATCGGGTGTATCCAAAGGCACATTCTACAAATTCTTCAGTTCCAAAGAAGACTGTTTATATTCTATTATTGATCAGCGTATGCAAGAGGATGTTTTCATTCGTAAAGAGCTTGAACAAAATCACTATACATCGGATTATGACCTGCTCGTAGATCAGATTGCGATTCCTATGTCTGTACCTAATAAAGAGCGAGTATGGGAATTATATTGGACGGGTTTTTATTCCGGGGAGATCAACTCAGCCAAACTGGCTACAATTCACCTAAAATGGCTGTCCACACGCTTGATTCAGGTGTACGGGAACGATATTAGCTTATATGCCAACGAAGGGGCCATATTGTGCTACGGCATATTACATCAGATTGCCAACACATCAAGAAGTCTAAATACGCAAAAACCGGTATGGAGCGAAGTGGTTCCCAAAGTATTAACGTACATTGAAGTGATCCTAAGAACAATGCATCAGAGAAATGAACATATTTTCGACTTTCAGTCTCTCTATTTCCTGAATGCAGATGAGCGTAACCATGATATGGGTCTGGACATCGATAATATATTGATCGAATTTGATGAGTTCAACAACCGTGTACAAAAATCCAAGGAATCTGCATCATTCAAGCAACTTTCGAAGGGGCTTTTAGCGCTATTACAAGATCAAGAGGATTTAAATATTCCTGTAATCGAAGTGGTGCTTCAAGCGTTTCACAAAGAGTACAAATCCAGTGCGTTTCAATCTGAAGCCAATAGACTGACCGAAGCCTGTTGGTGGTATTTGGAACTAGTGAAGCAACGTAATTAATATGGGGGTTGGCTCGTAGCCGACCTCTTTTTTTGTTTTTTTATGTCTGTGGTTATCATTAATATACTATTAGTATATTAATAATTTGTTGTTATAACAGTTGTTTTTTTGCTGTTCAAACTATGAGATTTGAAATTAAATATACGAGTAGTATATAATCGGAATGAACATATATTTCCATAGATTTGAATAACTTCACTTCGAAAGGAAGATTTATATGAATAACTCGAATAACCAGACATCAGAAAAAGTAGAATTTAATTTGTTTAGCGAAGAAAATAGTAAAGATCCATTTGCCATGTTTGCACAGATGCGTGCCAAAGGTTCCGTTGTCCCTATTCCTAATCCAATGGGTGGAGCAGGGCAAACCTGGATTGTAACTCGGATGGACGTCGCCATGGAAGTGCTGAAAGATCACTCTCGATTTACGGTAGATATGAACTCTATTGATAGTGGCAATGATATTCGAAAGAATCTCTCAGGTGAGCTTGGTTCATCGGAACCCCAGACCTTTTTTACCGGAAAGTCGATGCTCTTTGTTGATGAACCGGATCACCGAAGACTGCGTAGCCTGGTTTCCAAAGCGTTCACGCCAAGATATATGGAAAGCCTGCGTCCACGCGTCCAGGAAATTGCCGATGAGTTGATTGACCAATTCGAAGGAAAAGGAGAGATGGATCTTGTAAAAGACTATGCCTATCCTTTCCCAATCAACGTTATTTCCGAGATGTTGGGTATACCTCAGGAAGACCGACCTCAGATCCATGTATGGTCTGAAGCCATTGCCAAAGGTCTTGGTTTTGGTAAACAGGACCCTGCCGTAGCGCAGCACTTGCGATCATTCGCAGAGTACACCTCACAACTTGTGGCGAACAAACGAGTAGAACCTTCAGATGACCTCATCAGTCAATTGATTGCGATTGAGGAAGAGGGGGATCGACTGAATGAAGATGAATTAATATCCATGATCACGTTATTGATATTTGCCGGACATGAGACAACTTCCAATCTGATTGCAACTGGTTCTTATCTTCTTCTGACCCATCCCGAACAACTGGAACAACTGAAACAAGATCTGAACCTGGTTCCTTCTGCGGTGGAGGAGTTGCTGCGATTTAACGGACCCGCGACTTCCTCAGGTCCTCGTTATGCAACACAGGACACGGAGCTGGATGGACAATTGATTCAAAAGGGAGATGTTGTGATTCCCCTTCTGAAATCAGCGAATCGGGACGAGCAGCAGTTCACTGACCCTGAAGAGTTGGATATCGAACGCAAAATAAAACGGCATTTGGCCTTTGGACACGGCATTCATATGTGTCTTGGCGCTCCGCTTGCTCGTGTAGAAGGGGACGTGGCGTTTACTACGCTTTTACGTCGGCTACCGGATGTTCAGCTCAGTATTCCTCAGGGAGAGATTCATTGGCACTCTGCTTTGTCATCACAGGGATTGGCAGCATTGCCCGTAAAATTTTAATAGATAAACTTAGTGTAACCCATTGGAGTATGACGAATTTTCGTCATACTCTTTATTTGTATAGATGATAGAATGGAATGAACAATAAACATATTAATGGATTGAACACTGCTTAATGTAAAAGATAAAGTGGGATACATAATTTTTGTGGTGGAGGTAAACCTTATGAATAAAGATGAACAATTCATGCATAAAGCCATTGAGATTGCTCTGCAAGCTCGCAAAGAAGGAAACGAACCATTTGGCCCATGATCTATTAGCGGAAATTGCTGGAAGAAACATTATGATCACGTGTGAAGAAGTATTTGAGAAAAGTCCTCAAAAGCCTGAAGTAGTGGGGGAATTACTAAGCGCAGAAGGCTTGAAAGTATTCGAAGGATATCAATTTCTTTCTTAGTCCTCGTTCGGAAAAAAATTAATTTTTAATTATTGCTTGATTTTTTTTTCAACGTCTGATAGTGTAAGACCTGTGATTTTGGGAAGTTAATTTATCAATATGAATTAGAGCTTTCCAGCAGATAATTTTGACCACTTCACCAGGAAGTTAAGGCCATACGGACAGCCGGGTCAAACGCCGATTGGCAACTTACGTTGCTTTATTGATTGAGTTCAAAGCTCAAATTTTATAAGTTGGTTACTTTACAACCAGTGCAATTGCACATCAACTTGTGAAACGGTCAATAAGAGTGGTAAAGGCGAATTATTTGCTATATAGACTCTGATCCAATATTGATATACATGAAGAAGCTTTCCGCCAAAGGAGTTCTTGTGAACTTTTTTGGTCATGGAGACTTCACGTCTTTTTTATGATGTATATCGATAAGCAAGTGTGATGATGCGCGATTGCGAGCATTTTTCACCTTGCTTTTTTTGTTGTCTTGTTGTCACCGTATTAAACCAATTTTAAAAAAATACATATTGGGATAGGAGAATGTAAAATGGGAAAAGCACTAATCATCGGCGCCGGCGGCGTTGCTTCCGTGGCAGTACACAAATGCGTTCAAAACAGCGAAGTTTTTGAGGAAATCTGCATCGCGAGTCGTACAAAATCAAAATGTGATGAACTCAAAGCCAAGCTGGACGGCGGAAAAACAAAAATTACAACAGCACAAGTTGATGCTGACAATGTTGACGAACTGATCGCTCTGATCAACGAAGTTAAACCGGATATCGTTATGAACCTTGCTTTGCCGTATCAAGATCTGACAATCATGGATGCTTGTCTTGCAACTAAAACAAATTACATGGACACAGCTAACTATGAGCCACATGATACAGCGAAGTTTGAATACAGCTGGCAATGGGATTACAAAGAGCGTTTTGAACAAGCAGGCATCACTGCATTGCTCGGTAGTGGATTTGACCCAGGTGTGACTGGCGTATTCTCCGCTTATGCCCTGAAGCACTACTTTGACGAAATTGAGTATATCGACATTCTGGACTGCAATGGCGGCGACCATGGCTATCCGTTCGCAACCAACTTCAACCCTGAGATCAACATTCGCGAAGTATCTGCGAACGGAAAATATTGGGAAAATGGTGAATGGATCGAAACGAAGCCGATGGAAATCAAACGTGTCTACGACTTCAAAGAAGTTGGCGAGAAAGACATGTACCTGTTGTATCATGAGGAACTGGAATCTTTGGCAAAAAACATGCCAGGTCTGAAACGTATCCGTTTCTTCATGACATTTGGTCAAAGCTACCTGACTCACTTGAAAGCTCTTGAAAATGTAGGCATGACTTCAATCGAGCCTATTGAATATGAAGGTAAACAAATTATTCCACTGCAATTCCTGAAAGCAGTACTGCCTGATCCAGCATCCCTTGGACCACGTACTGTAGGTAAAACAAACATCGGTTGTATTTTCAAAGGTAAAAAAGACGGCAAAGACAAAACATATTATGTTTACAATATCTGTGATCACCAAGAGTGTTATAAAGAAGTGGGTTCCCAAGCGATCTCTTACACAACAGGCGTTCCAGCAATGATCGGTGCAGCAATGGTCATGACAGGCAAATGGAACAAACCAGGCGTATATAATGTAGAAGAGTTCAACCCAGATCCATTCATGGAAGAGTTGAACAAATGGGGTCTCCCATGGGTAGAAGACTTCAACCCGGTACTCGTTGATGAGCTGCCAGAAGAAGTTAAAGAATCGGAGCTTGTTCGCTAAAATGCGGTTCGAGCAATTACCGACACCATGTTTTGTTGTTGACGAGGCGCTTATTGAGAAAAACCTGAAAATCCTAAACGGTGTTATGCAGCGTACAGGTGCCAAAATCGTGCTGGCTCAAAAAGCATTCTCTATGACTGCGATGTATCCGCTGATTGGAGAATACCTGAGCGGTGCAACGGCAAGCGGTTTGTATGAAGCGCGTCTGGGCCATGAGGAAATGGGCAAAGAGAATCATGTCTTTGCTCCAGCATACCGCGCAGAAGAGATCGACGAGATTATCTCCATCTGCGACCACATTATTTTCAACTCATTTTCACAGCTTGCAAAATTCAAGGATAAGGCGCTTCAAGCTGGCCGTAAGGTCGGCTTGCGCGTCAACCCTGAATGCTCTACCCAAGAAGGACATGAGATCTACGATCCGTGTTCTCCGGGTTCGCGTTTTGGCGCGAAACTGGAGGATTTCGATGCAGACCTGTTGGAAGGCGTTTCCGGACTGCACTTCCACACACTGTGTCAGCAAAACTCCGACGATCTGGAGACTACGCTGAATGCAGTGGTCGAGAAGTTCGGACAATGGTTGCCGCAGATGGAATGGATCAACTTCGGTGGTGGGCACCATATCACACGTGAAGATTATGATATTCCAAGACTGGAAGCATGCATCAAGCGTATGCAGAACGATTATGGCCTGGAAGTATATCTGGAGCCGGGAGAAGCTGTTGCGCTGAACGCGGGTTATCTGGTGACCTCTGTGCTGGACTTCCATAAAAACGGTATGGACATCGCTATTCTGGATACTTCAGCTACGTGTCATATGCCGGATGTGCTGGAAATGCCATATCGTCCGCCGCTGATCGGTTCGGGAGAAGTAGGCGAGAAAGCCCATCTGTATCGTCTTGGTGGACAAACCTGTCTGTCTGGTGACGTAATTGGGGACTATTCATTCGATCAGCCTTTGCAAGAAGGCGACCGTCTGGTATTCGAGGACATGGCGATTTACTCCATGGTGAAAACCAATACGTTTAATGGCATGCCGCTTCCAGCGATTGCAATCAAAAGAAAAGACGGCGATTGCGAAGTTGTTCGCGAATTCGGATATCAGGATTTCAAAATGAGGCTGGCATAATTACTTCATTATATAGTAAGTATTAATATAGAATTGAAAATAAATACAAAGAAGGGAACCTGGAGACAGGTTCCCTTTTTAACGTCCAATGAAGTTTAACGATTAGATTTAATGATGTTTATCAGTGAGGTTAGGTGAATGTTTACCGGTATTGAGCCGACTTAGCTTCGACTTCAGTTTTCGGGTTAATTTTTCGGTTTAGAGGCTGCTCGTGCAGCGTAGGGAAAAATCGGTTCTCTTAGTTCAAAATCATACGTCAACCCATCCACAATGCCGACTACACTTTCACTGTCATACAACTCTAGCAAAAATCCAGCCATTTGTTCCGCCGTATGGAACTTGGGAACTCTGCCTTCATATTCAAACTCATCTACATTAAAAGAATGTTTCGCAAATTCTGTCTCGGTTGCAGCCGGTGCGAGAACCTTGGCTTGCATCGCTACGTTCTTACCTTTTAACTCTTGCGCAAGTCCTTCCGTAAAGGCACTTACATAGAACTTGGTTGCGCAGTAGGTTACTGCATCGGCTACAATCGTATATCCACCACCAGAGGAGATATTAATGATCTGTGTGCCATCAACATCTGCATAATCACGTACATACAGGGAAGAAAGAATCGTAAGAGCTTCTATATTTAGATGAAGCATCTGTTCAATCTTGGGCAGATGTTGTTCGCCCACGGAAGCAAAATTTCCGAATCCGGCGTTGTTAATCCACGTCTCAATGGAGTAAGCCTGAAGACTCTCATAGAATTCATGCACATTAGCGGCAATCGACAGATCCACTGTACGAATGACAACATCCAGATCAGGATTGATTTCAGCTACTTTTGCTTTTAACTTGTCCAATTCATCGGTTCTGCGTGCTGCCAGGATTATATTTTTGCCACGAGTTGCAAAAGCTAAAGCCGCTTCATATCCAATGCCTGAACTGGCACCGGTAATCACTGTATATTTCATGGGAATTCCTCCTGGATCTGATTTCATTTTTTATTGTGATGTGACCACGAGTTGATTATACTGATTAGAGCTTACTCTAAGTCAAGCGGGAAAATGGAGGGGAGGTTAACCATGCATACCATTGGTGAAGTGGCAGAATTACTCCATATCAGTGCACATACGTTGCGTTATTATGAGAAGGAACAGATTGTAACTCCTCTCCGAGATGCCAGTGGAGACAGGCGATACAACGAGTCACACCTGAAGTGGCTGCAATTTGTGATCAAATTAAAAGAGACTCAAATGCCCATTGCTATTATTAAGAAATATGCGTCCTTGTTTCAGGAAGGGGAGCATACGGCGGGGGATCGTTTGAAGCTGCTGGAGGAGCATAAAGAGTCGATTCAAAAACAGATGCACATACTTCACACAGCAGATGAGATGCTTGAGCATAAAATTTCGTCGTATCGAACGCTCATCGGACAATGAACTAACACACACAAATGACGATCTATTGCCAAAACAGTGATTTTTATTATAGACTGTTTTTTATCGGTTGTTCATCAAGGGGGAAATGCAATGCATCAAAACAGAAAACAAAAGTCAAACAAGTTAAAGATCCTCTCCAAAGTATTATTGATTATCATTGGGGGATTTATAACGGCATATGGCCTCGAAGCCATATTGATCCCGAATAATGTCTCAGATGGTGGTGTCACAGGTCTGAGTATCGTAGGATCACAGCTGTTCGGATTACCACTGGGGATGCTCATCGGGATTATTAACATTCCATTTGTGTGGCTCGGGTACAAGCAAATCGGAAAAAGCTTTGCGTTATATTCGATCATCGGTATTGCTTCACTCGCAATCAGCACCAGTCTGATGCACCATATACCAACCATCATTGAAGGTGATACCTTGCTTGTTACGGTTGTCGGCGGGATTATCATCGGTTTTGGTATGGGACTTGCATTACGTAATGGCGGGGCATTGGATGGCATAGATATGCTGGCTGTACTCCTTTCGCGAAAAGTACCTTTTGGAACCAGTGATCTCATCCTGTTCCTCAACATGTTTGTATTTATTGTCGTTTCTACCGTGTTTGGTCTGCAAGGCGCGATCTTGTCAGGACTTGCGTATTTTATTGCTTCTAAAGTAATACATATTGTTGAAGAGGGCTTGAGCGGCTCCAAAACGTTTAAAATTATTACGAATCAACCTGAGATTATGGTTGAAACCATTCGGGACCGTTTAGGCCGTGGAGCAACGTATACCGAGGCTTACGGTGGTTACTCTAATGAGCAATTCAAGGAAATTACTTGTGTCATTAACCGGATGGAAGAGAGTAAAATTAAAGATATCATTCACGAAATTGACCCAACTGCTTTTGTAGTCGTATACGATGTAGCTGAAGTGAGAGGCGGCAATTTCAAAAAGAAAGATATTCACTGATTCCGAAAAACAAAATTAACTTATACGTAGTTGGTCAACCAGGAACTTCTGGTTGGCTTTTTTTGTATGTTCACAGCGTAACTTGGAGTTTTAACAGGCGGATTTTCTTGTTAGTTTGATACGAATATTTAAATTTGCATATAAAATAAAGATGGTTTATTATTATATCAAATGATACAAATTACTATCATTATTGAATGTGAATGTTGTGATTACAAAACAACAACATGAATGTAGAAGAGGAGAATGTTTTATGGCGTGGTTATTCCTTATTCTTGGAGGGATTTTAGAGGTAGGTTGGGCATTAGGTTTGTCATTCTCCGATGGATTTTCCAAAATCGAGATCGTAATCCCCACGGTTATTTTAATGATTGGCAGCTTCTACTTCTTTGCAAAATCCACTAAAGTACTTCCTGTATCAACGGCGTATGCGGTGTTTACCGGACTTGGTTCATTTGGAACCGCAATTGTGGGAATGATTTTTTTGGGGGACTCCGTAAGTGCAATCAAAATCGTGCTGGTCATGATATTAATCAGTTGCATCATCGGTCTGAAATTTGTATCCAATGAACCTAAACCAAAGGCGGGTGTATAGAATATGAGTTGGTTTTTCTTGATCTTAGCTGGTTTATTTGAAGTTGGTGGTGTAATATTTCTGAAACTTTCAGATGGATTCACCAAATTGAAACATACATTGATGTTCGCTATGTTTATGGGATTAAGTTTCATTTTTCTTTCCCTGTCTTTGAGAGAGATCCCAATCAGCATTGGTTATGGAATCTGGACAGGTATTGGGGCATCGGGCAGTGTACTATTGGGGATGTATGTATTCAAAGAGCCCAAAAATGCAAAGAAATTAGCTATCGTTAGTGGGATTATCGTCAGTATTGTGGGATTGAAACTAGTCTCTTAACTGGATAAATTAGCTGTACTAACAACGGAACGATATCCATCTCATCTATATTCATGCATAAGTACAGCTCTCTTATGGGAAAACTTCTGTAGTACGAATTAAATTGCATGACTTCAAGTATGTATGGGAGGTTAGCATAGTGACAAAGCAGGACCCGCAAGAGCTTTTGAAGCAAAAACACGAGCTGGATGAGCAAAAAAGACAGTTTACTAATTTTTCGCGGAATATTTCAGGTCATGGTGAGGTTGAAGCTGGTCAAGAGTTCAGTGTTGACCGGGTACCAGATGATCAAAACCGTATGAAATCGGTTGAGAACAGACGCGGCGAAGTCTAGAACGTTACAACATAAGTCGATCCTTTCAAGGATCGGCTTATTCGTGCGTAGCATTTTATCGAACAGGAAGATATATGTTGTAGTTGAGAATGATTATCGATAGAATGGAGAAAAGTGAAAATTTCCGCTGATTTTGCTGATGTTTTGCTAACTTAATGGGTTGTGGAAGGTGAAGGAAGAGATGCACGTAGAAGAGCATGTGAAGTTATGGAATCTGGCCTCAATTAAAATATGGGATGTGCGTCACGTCGTCGTGCACGCTGGCGAACCCATCCATGCCTATCGATTTCCAATTAGCGGTTTTATATATACAGTTCGCGGCAATGCAACGATTACGCTGGATGACACGAAGTACGCGATCGATCAGATGCAAGTCTTACATGGAGGCAAGGGGGTATGGATGAATATCTCCCTGAGCGAGGATTCATTCGAATTTTATTTGATGTTTTATCGGGCTAATTTCCCGTTATCCAATACTCGTGAGAATCAAGCTCTGCTCAGGCAACATGTCCCGTTTCATGTGCAATATGCTTTCGTCCCAAGCTATCCCATTGACTTATATGATAAAGTCCAAAGAATAGAGCAACATTGGGAACGGACGGATGCGTTCTCGAAATTTCAGGTAAAGACGTTATTTTATCAATTTATTAATGAATTAATGAGGCAGTTAAGTGAACAAGGGATTGAGACTGCCAAGCCCGATCTGGTAGCTCAAGCCGTTCGTTATCTTCAAGAGAACTACATGTTGCCCGTTATGGTCGATCCGCTCGCAGAACTTCTGGATTGCAGTGCAGGGCATCTGTCGAGAACGTTCAAGAAAGAGACAGGCAACAGTCTGATTACCTATTTAACTCGGATACGGATGTACAAAGCCAAGGAGCTGCTGTTGCACACAGATGCATCTCTTCAGAAGATTGCCGAGGCAATCGGCATTCCGGATGTGATCTATTTTAATCGTGTATTTAAAAAGTATGTTGGCCTTTCACCAGGTCGGTTCAAACAAAAATGTATCGCCTTGCCAACCGGTCAGAATAATGCTATCCAAGAATCAGAATTGTCCATTGTCAGTCCCATGCATCGCGGTTATGATCCTATTGATGATGATAATTATTATCAATACAACACAAAAGGAGAATCACTTACATCTATGAGATCGAGAAAACCCGTTGCATTGCTTTTGATGCTCAGCCTTACATTATTAATATCAGCCTGTTCCCCTTATCAGGGCAGTTCAGCAACAAGCAGTAATGGAACAAGCGGTAACAATGCTCCAATCACCGAAGTCGCGCAATCCACCGAATCAGCAGTACAGGAGCGTGTTGTTAAACATCCTTGGGGAGAAACTGTCATCAAAGGTGATCCTCAGCATATTATTTCGTTGTTCCCGGCTGCAACTGACTATTTGTTAGCACTCGGTATTGTACCCCAGGCAGCATCCAGTAATGAGGAGGGGAGTGATCAGTTTCCTACCTACCTGTCCGATCAACTACAAGGAAAAGAAAATCTGGGCTGGCAGGTTGATCCCAACTACGAAAGCATATTGGCGGCAGAGCCAGACCTGATTATCGGTCAGGATTTCATGAGTGATGCCTATGACAGCCTCAGCAAAATTGCGCCTACCTTGCTGGCAGAGAAGCTGCAGGACGAGCAAGGTATTATTCGTATGAAGACAAGCCTGTTACATATGGGAGATATGTTAGGGAAGACGGATCAGGCCAAACAGGTCATTGAAGAATACGAAAAGAAGGCTGCAGAAGCCCGTGAGAAAATCAAGCAATCCATCGGAGGCGAGACCGTGATGTTCCTGCGTTTATCCGATAAAGAAGTGCGTTATTACAGTAAAAGAAACTATGAGGTTCTGTACGACGATCTAGGCCTGACACCTCCTGTATCCATACCTGACCCGACAGATTCAATGAAAGTAATCTCCATGGAGTCGTTACCATCGATTAATCCGGATCATATTTTCCTGTTGTCATCAGACGAAAATGAAACGACAGAATTGCAAAAAACCGCAGTGTGGAAAAGCCTGAATGCTGTTAAAAACAACAATGTCTACATCGTTGACTACGGCTTGTGGTTCCAAGGTCCGGGAGGACCCATTGGACAGACCAAGATTATCGACGAAGCGGTAAATTTCCTTACCCAATAAGAAAACAAGACAGGAGGACGATCCCCCCTTATGGAAACGTCTGTAATGGAAAAGATTATTCGTGAACGAAGAACTATTCGTCAGTTCAATGGCAAACCGCTGGCGAAAGAAACGATCATGCACTTGCTGGAAGCGGCCGTGTGGGCACCTGTTCATTCCCGTAAAGAGCCATGGCGCTTCATATTATTTGTAGAAGAAGGTCGGAAGCAATTTGCTGATGCGGTGCTACATACGTTTTCCAAAGATGAGCGGGAGCGCTGGACAGAGAAGTTGCAAAAGGACTATTGCGAATCTATCCAAGCCCATCTGCTAGTTGTGATTGAGGCTGATCCGAGACAACGGGTATGGGAAGATGCTGTGGGGGCTAGTGCTGCCCTTATTCAAAATATTCAACTCCTGGCATGGGAGCAGGATATCGGCGTAGTGTGGAAGACAAATGAATATAATTTCGATCCTGATTTCTACTTCAAGACCGGTGTGAGACCAGGGGAGAGAATTGTTGGCACACTTCATCTGGGGTATTTTGATACAAACAAGGTTCCCAAACCTCGTCCTCGCACACCCGTAGAAGAATTGATGACCTTTGTCTCCACGGCAAGAGCAGAAGTACAGTAGTAGCGATACTTCATACGGTTCCGAGCTGTGAAACGAACTCATTGTAAGCCGCGAACATAGCGGCTTTTTTGCATAATTGAATATCGATGTTGATTGGATGTCAGACATTGAGGAGTTCAAACTGTTTCTGATTAACGTTATCTCACACTGCCTGCCAAATCATGAACGAAATGTAATACAAATTCGGCGGTCAATAAATGGATGGTTGAGGCCATATAGGTGGTAGTCAATCGTTGTAAAAGGTCGTATATTAATAATATGTCGATTGTGGGAGTGAACATGTACCACATCGCAAAATGATAAACGATTTTACATAGAAGGACGGGAAAAAATGGACTTTAAACCGCTTGCTTCATTTATTGACCGCATTACATCCTGGCGTATACCGTGGGCAGAGGTGCTGGTGATGCATCGAAATGATACCGTTTTCCATTATCGTAATGGATACGCCAATCTGGAAGAGAAAACACCTATCGGTGATGGAGCGATCTTCAATCTATACTCCATGACCAAAATTATGACCTGCGTGGCAGGATTGCAACTGGTTGAGAGAGGTGAAATGCTGCTAAGCGACCCACTGTCTGATTATCTGCCAGAGTATGCTGAGATGACGGTAAAGAAAACGATGGCGAACGGCGAGATCCGGCTGGAAAAGGCGACAAAAGCCATTACAGTACGTGATTTGTTCACCATGACCGCCGGGTTCTCGTATGACGTGGGTAGTCCAAGCATTCAAGAAGCTGTAAAAAGCACCGACGGAACATTGCCAACACGTGACTTCGCGAGAGCGCTTGCGAAGGAACCACTGCTGTTTGAACCAGGGACACACTGGAATTACAGCATGTGCCATGATGTGTTAGGAGCCTTGGTGGAAGTGGTAAGTGGCAAACGCTTTGGTACGTATCTGCGGGACGAAATCACCGGCCCCCTTGGCATGAACGATACAGCGTTTAATCTGAACGATGAGCAGCAGACACGCCTGATTCCACAGTATGCTTATAATGATGAGCTTGAAAAGGCTGTACGTTTGGACGGCAATGGATTCCGTGTGGGTACGGAGCTGGAAAGCGGCGGTGCAGGGTTGCTATCAACCGTTAGCGATTATGCACGTTTTCTGAACGCGCTTACTGGGCATGGTACGAGTCCCCAAGGCGTGCGCATTCTGTCACAAGCTTCAGTGGAACTGATGCGAACGGACCACCTGAACGAGATGACTCGTGCTGATTATTCCTGGGATCATATGTATGGATACGGCTATGGACTGGGTGTTCGCACACATATCTCCAAAGCAGCAAGCGGCTCACTGAGTCCAATTGGCGAATTTGGATGGAGCGGCGCTGCTGGTTGTATGGCTATTATTGATCCAGATTCAGAGCTTACAGTCATGTATGCACAGCACTTGCTGAACAGTCAGGAACCATACGTTCAACGACGCTTACGTAATGTGGTTTACTCCTGTCTATAAATCATATCGTATTCGAAGTTACTTGAAGAGCCGCTAAATAGCGGCTTTTTTATGTTATATGAGTCGAAATCTATTAATTAGATTGTTATTTCTTTATTAGAAAGGGTATGTTATCATTCTTAGGAAAATAGTACTAGTAGGAGGATATGCTTATTGAACATGAACTTAATTTCATTACATAGTTTGATCAAGATTATACTCTAGCAAGTACCTGTTTGAATGTTGAGATTGTGAACGATTCATAATTAGAAAAGAGCTGTTAGATTTTATTTTTTACTCAAAGGAGAGTCATCAATGATACACCCTAAACACAACGCAAAATGGGCTTCTCTGGCCTTACTTACCTTAATCGCCTATGTTCTGAGTGCATTGCTTCTGCTACCACCTAATGCTGCTGCCAAAGGAGAGCAAATCTCCGCCAAACAGCTGGAAAGTATGAGCCGGCTTTCATTTACGCTTCGTGATGCCAAACAAACGGCTTACACCGTTTATATTTTCGCTTATGATGAACAGAAGAGAACGCTGACCGAAGAAAATGGTTGGACCAACAATAAAAAAGGCGACAAGAGTTATTCAGGCACGTATCGTGCAGCCTTGCTGAAAAAAGGTGCAGCATACGGAACTGTTCAGGCAGCAAAACTGGATCTGAATACGATTATTTTGCCTCAAACCTGGAACTTTGTTGTGAAAAGCAAAGAGGCTAGTACACCAGACATGCTGATGATCACCGATTGGGGAACTTCTAATTTTAATGAGGTGAAAACGTATATTGTTCGTTCCGGGGAATTGCGCCGTGTAACATATGTCGATAATAAGGGGAAAAAAATCGACGATTCCTACTCTGCAAGCAGAGATGATGGAATCCGTACTCTTTCAGGTGCCCGAGTGCAGTTCAAAAATTACAACAACCTTCAATTTGTCTATGGGGTTGATACGTTTAAGCTGAATGTGAACAAATTGGAATTGCGGTTGGAAGATACACGTAACCTTCGTTCAGAAGCTTGGCCGAACTCGGGTGTTGGCGATCGCGCTTACCTGAAAAGCCTAAAGGAAGCTGCTTTAAAGGGTGTGTTGCCAGGCCGGACGGACGTTAAGATTGGCATGACGCTTCAAAATGCGCAAAAAAAGCTGGGGAAACCCAATTCTCGTTCAAACGGGGAATGGGGAGCGTACTATTTTTATTCTAAATTCGGCGTCGGGTTTGATTCATACATGCACGAGCTTACCAATAAATCACGTATTGCCGTTTTTGATTTGTACAATGAAAAGCAGAATCTTTCACCACGGAATGTGAAAATATGGATGGGAAAACCTTCCTCAGAATATTACAATGAAGTCGTGGTTGGTTATGAGATGGTATACCAATTGGGTAATCACGCCATTGTATTCACTTATGAGGAAGAAGAGGACTTGATTGATTTTACGAGTATATATTAAGGTATAGCATTCATCGTAAAGAAATGAAAGCATAGCTTAATCACATTTACAAAAAAAGCCGCTGATTAGCGGCTTTTTTTGTTATCCATGGAAGTGGACGCGTAGTCTATTTCATTGGAGTGTTATTAGAGCTCTGCACAGAACGTACACGATTGACTAAATAAATGCCGACTGATACGAACAGTAATGCGACCAGATTTTTCAATTCCAAGATCGTTTCCCCCAGGAATAACGCTGATAATAAAGCTCCAAATACAGGGATTAGGAAGTTATAGACAGACACTCTTCCGACCTTGTTGTACTTGAGAAGCATATTCCATAGACAAAATGCGACAGATGACAGCAAAGCCAGGTAGATTAAGTTACTGGTGGATTCCAAGGTGAAATGGGTGACCCGACCGCCGAGTGATAGACCTAACAGCGTAAGTACCAGTCCCCCGACGAATAAGCTGACACCTGTTATGATCAGAACATCGATGGTGGCGGTGAGACGTTTTGCGTAAAGGGCCGTAACGGAAAAAACAAGTGCCGCTATAATAACGAAGCCTTCGCCTGTGAATGAAAAGGAAAAAGCAAGCAGATCCGTATGGAAGTTTACGATGATTACACCAACGAATCCAAGCAAGCAACCAACGATTTTATTTCTGCTTAATTTGTCGTTTTTATAGATGAAATGGGCCAGAACAACACTGAAAAAGGTTGTAGTTGCATTCATAATGGAGCCTTTGACACCCGTCGTATTGGCTACGCCAACGTAGAAAAACATATATTGCAAACCGGTTTGCAATATACCTAGCATGATGAGGCTGGTCCACTGCGGCTTGGACAATTGGAGCTTCTCTTTTCTAACGATACGAGACAGGAGCAAGAGCAGCATACCCGCCAGTGTAAACCGGTATCCGGCAAATACATACTTGGAAGCAATATCTTCCGGCAGAATGTTAAACGCGATATATCCAAGTTTGATGGATGGATATGCGCTTCCCCATAACAAGCAACACAGGCTTGCCACGAGCATAACAAAAATGGGATCACTAAACTTACTCGGTTTCTCAAGGGTATTTCTCTCTATCACTTTCGATCTTCTCCTCACATTTCATGTACATATGTATGTATGAATCTATTAATATCCTCACTGACCATATCACATATCGCTAATCTTTGTAATGATAATTAATAAACCGCTCCTCATCTGATAAGAATATCAAGAAGGAACGGTTCATGAGGAGTCTATGTTATAGATTCCTTTCTAGTAAAATCCCTATTTGTTCAGCGACAATATGAGGTTGCCGGGGTAATCCATTGGTGAAATAGGATTCCACGATACCCACGATTGCTGTACCAAAGAACGTGAGAATCACTTCTTTTGTTAGTCCTTTATTTTTTCCCTCCGTCACATTCACCTCATCCTCCAGTTCTTCAATGACGAGAGCAAGGAAGCGATTGCGGAAAAAAGGGGCTCCTTTACTCAGTAACATAGCCGAGAAAAATGAATAGTGAACTTCAAAATAATCGAACCAAAGTACATTGCTTTCTATAAAATCCAGATCGGATGCTTCCTTGCACAATCTTCTTAGTTCATCGATATGTTCTTCAATTAATTTATCCAGCAAGTCAAATTTGTCCGAATAGTGATGGTATATCGTTCTGCGGCCGACATTTGCATGATCAGAGATATCTTGCATCGTAATGGTATCAAAAGGTTTCTCGTTCATGAGTTTGATAAAAGCGGATTTGATCGCTTCCTGAGACTTAAGTATTCTTCGATCTGTGATAAAAACGATAGTAATCACCATTCTTTCCAGAGAGTAATTGCACAAATGTTGTCTTCTTGCGCCATAAGACACAGATCGAGTTCATTTGATCCTTGCAGAGGAAGTGCAATTACTTTATATTATACACAAATGTGCGATATCGCACGTATGTGTGTAATCACTTTTAGGTCAACATAGGAGCAGGAAGCATTAATCAATAAGATCACACTGGAGGAAATAAAATGGCTAAACATGAAGAAGTTAAAGATGGAGTGATATTCCCGGTAGGAGAAAAAAACGAAGCATTTTCGCAATATTTCATAGGGCAAAGTTATCTCCAATCCTTGGTTGCTGATCCCAAAGTGAATGTGGGTGTTGGTAATGTAACGTTTGAACCGGGATGCAGAAATAACTGGCATATCCATCGTGGTGGATTTCAGCTGTTGTTAGTGACTGGTGGGGAAGGTTGGTATCAGGAAGAAGGAAAACCTGCCCAATTCCTCAAAGCCGGCGATGTTATTGTGACTCATGATGGTGTAAAACACTGGCATGGGGCCGCTAAAGATAGTTGGTTTGAACACATTGCGATCACTGCGGGTACACCGGAATGGTTGGAACCAGTGACAGATGAAGTATACGGGGAGTTGTAAAATAAACGCTATGAATTGATTTATTCGAAAATGGTACTATCTAATTTGTTAATTAAAGGCTAAATAAGTTCAGGAGATTGCTGATTCTTATGTTGATCTGGGTGCCATCACTCTCAGTTTTAATCGAGTGATGGCTCTTTACATCTATGAAGTATCAATCTCCTGGCAGGAAGAAACCATGATATAGATGAATTCTAGTGCACTTTATGTATACTTGGAGAAATTTCCAGAATGAAAACGCTTGTCAAATTAAAAATAATATGATATTTAATGTCTGTAACCGGTTACACATAGAGGAGAGCAACTTATGACAACAATTAAAGACGTAGCTCAACTGGCTGGCGTATCTGTAGCCACCGTATCCAGGGTCATTAATGATAGAGGTTATGTTCATGCGGACACACGCAAAAAAGTGGAAGATGCAGTGAAGGCGCTTAACTTTTCACCAAATGAAGTGGCCCGCTCATTATATAAACGCAAGTCCAAACTGATTGGCCTGTTGTTGCCGGATATTACGAACCCTTACTTCCCGCAGTTAGCCCGCGGCGTAGAGGACCGGATGCAGGAGCAGGAGCAGGATTACAGACTGATATTTGGAAATAGTGACGAGGATGAACGGAAGGAGCAGGATTACATCCAGACGTTTATCCAGAACAACGTGGTTGGTGTGATCTCTTCAACGAACTACCCTCATTCTTCGATATATGAAAAACTAAAGATTCCCGTTGTGTTTCTGGACAGAACTTCACTGGATCGTCCATCCGTGTATGCGGATGGCAGGGAAGGTGGAAGACTAGCTGCAAGGGAGATTATCAAACGCGGCAGTCGCCGGATCACAGTTATGCAGGGACCGTCACAGATCAGACCCGCTCAAGATCGTTTTGAAGGGGCGATTGAAATCATTCGTGATGCTGGGTTAGACTACCGGGTGATCCAGACGACCTCATTTTCAATTAACGAGGCAAGTGTATGGGCTAAAGAATTATTCAGGAAGTATGCGGACACAGACGGGGTCATTGCCAGCAATGACATCGCAGCTATGGCAGTACTGCATGAGGCATCACGAATCGGGAGAAAGGTTCCTGATGACGTACAAGTGATTGGTTTCGATGATATTCCGATGAGCAGCCTGTTATCGCCGGCATTGTCCACCATCCGTCAGCCAGCATACGAGATGGGAAGAGAAGCGGCGGGATTACTTATCCAGCTTGTGGAACAAGCTGCAATAGAGAATAAAAACATACAGTTGCCCGTGAGTTTCATCGAACGGGGCACTACGAGAAAGGTGAGATCAGATGGCTAAAATATGTGTAATTGGAAGCAGTTCAATGGATCTGGTTGTTACTTCGTCAAGACGGCCGGGGGCGGGTGAAACCGTTCTTGGCGATAGCTTCAAAACGGTTCCTGGTGGCAAAGGAGCCAATCAGGCTGTTGCCGCTGCACGACTGGGTGCCGAGGTTGCGATGATCGGCCGGGTAGGCGACGATGCTTTTGGCAAAGATATTGTAGAGAACTTTAGAGCAAATGCTGTAAATACGCAAAATGTGAAACCGGTTACACATTTAGAAAGTGGTACGGCTCATATCATTCTGGCAGAAGGTGATAATAGTATCGTAGTGGTTGAAGCGGCGAATCGGGAAGTCACTCCTGCATATGTCGATGAAGCAGCTGAAGTGATCCGCGATGCAGATATCGTATTAATTCAGCAGGAAATTCCGGAGGAAACGGTTGTGCATGTGAGTGCATTGTGTGCAGAATTCGGAACACCGCTACTGCTTAATCCCGCTCCGGCGAGAACATTGCCGCAAGAAGTGATCGACAACGCTGCATATATCACACCGAACGAGCATGAAGCTGAGATTTTGTTTCAGGGCATGAGTCCGGCACAGGCATTACGTCAGTATCCAAACAAGTTGTTCATCACGGAGGGCAGTAAAGGTGTACGGTACTTTGATGGCACTGACGAAATTCTAGTCCCAACTTATAAAGTTGAGGCTGTTGATACTACGGGGGCAGGGGATACGTTCAACGCCGCATTTGCAGTTGCTTTGGCTGAAGGAAAAGCGTTACAAGAGAGTATACGCTTCGCCAATCGGGCTGCATCGTTGTCCGTCACCAAGTTCGGAGCGCAGGGCGGCATGCCGACGCGTGATGAAGTAGAGGAGAGCTTGTAATGAAAAGAAATGGCATGTTGAATAGTCACATTTCCAAGATTTTGTCTGATCTGGGCCATACGGACATGATTGCGATTGCGGATGCAGGTCTGCCAGTACCGGACGGGGTACTCAAAATTGATCTGGCCCTCAAACTGGGAACACCAAGTTTTCGCGAAGTGGTGGAAGTGATTGCAGAAGATATGGTCATTGAGAAAGTCATTGTGGCTGAAGAGATTCGCGAAGGTAATCCCGTAGCCATTCAATTCATCACAGAGAAATTCGGGGTAGAAGCAATCGATGCTTCCGTCAGCCACGAACAATTCAAAGCATTAACACGGCAGGTGAAAGTGGTCATCCGCACAGGTGAAGCCACACCTTATGCCAATTGCATTTTACAATCGGGAGTCCATTTCGGTTAAAAGGAGGTTGCGTAATGCACATTCAGATGCAAGACATTCATAAAGCGTTTGGAACGAATCAGGTGCTGAGCGGAGTGGATTTTGAACTAAAAGATGGTGAAGTTCATGCCCTGATGGGGGAGAATGGAGCCGGCAAATCCACACTGATGAACATCCTGATTGGTCTTCATCAGCGTGATCAGGGAACCATCACCATAGACGGAGAAGAAAACTATTTTGCAAGTCCGAAGGAAGCCGAGAAACTGGGTATCACATTCATACATCAGGAACTGAATGTATGGCCTGAAATGACGGTGCTGGATAATCTCTTTATTGGTAAGGAAATGACATCATCATTCGGATTGCTCAACACAAGACAAATGAAAGCGCTTGCCAAAGAACAGTTCGCCAAGCTTTCCGTAGACATACCACTTGAACGTCCTGCGGGAGAGTGCTCTGTCGGGCAGCAACAGATGATCGAGATTGCCAAAGCGCTAATGACAGATGCCAAGGTCATCATTATGGATGAGCCAACAGCAGCACTTACGGAGCGTGAGATCCAGAAGCTGTTTGGTGTAATCAGCTCGCTGAAGAAGGAAGGCGTATCCATCGTCTATATTTCTCACCGAATGGAGGAGATATTCACGATCTGTGACCGGATTACCATCATGCGTGACGGAAGAACGGTAGACACACAAGCTATTCCGCAGACAAGCTTTGATGAAGTGGTGCGGAAAATGGTAGGTCGTGAACTTACCGAGCGTTATCCTGTCCGGAATCCTTCTTATGGTGAAGTTGTCCTCGAAGTAAGGAATGCAAGTAGCAAAGGTCTATTCGAGAATATTAACTTCACCGTGAGAGCGGGGGAAATACTCGGTTTCTCAGGACTCATGGGTTCTGGACGAACAGAGATCATGAGAACCATCTTTGGTTTGGATACGTTGGATAGCGGTGAAATCTTCATCCGCGGCAAAAAAGCGAACATTCGTAAACCGGCAGATGCAGTGAAACATGGAATCGGGTTTATTACAGAAGACCGCAAGGATGAAGGGCTGGTATTAGACTTCTCTATTCGCGAGAATATGGCGTTGCCAAATCTGTTCAGTTTCTCAAGCAAAGGTTTCATCTCAACTTCAAAGGAACAAGACTTCGTAGATACACTGATCAAACGTCTACAGATCAAAACGCAATCCTCCGAGACGGCGGCAAGGAATCTATCCGGGGGTAACCAGCAGAAGGTGGTTATTGCGAAATGGGTTGGTATCGGACCAAGCGTGCTTATCCTGGATGAACCTACCCGCGGAGTGGATGTCGGGGCGAAGCGCGAAATCTATGAATTGATGAATGAACTGACTGACCGCGGCGTTGCAATCATCATGGTATCGTCGGAGCTGCCTGAAGTGCTTGGCATGAGTGACCGGATCGCGGTTGTGCATGAGGGACACATCAGTGGCGAGGTTGCAAGGGAAGTAGCCACACAAGAACACATTATGACATTGGCCACAGGGGGACAGTGATATGACAACAATGCAGGAAAACAAAACGGCTAAAAGCGGATTCCGTTTCTCAAACGTGATACAAAAATTGGGACCGCTGCTTGGCTTAATCATTCTTATTCTCATCGTATCGGTGTTGAATCCAAGTTTCTTGGAACCGCTCAATATCTTGAATTTATTGCGTCAAGTCTCGATTAATGCGCTGATTGCCTTTGGTATGACGTTTGTTATCCTGACGGGTGGAATTGATCTGTCGGTCGGCTCAATCCTGGCTTTATCCAGTGCTTTTGTAGCAAATATGATGTTGTCTGGTCTCGATCCGATCTTGTCCATCATCATTGGTGTAGCACTCGGTGGTGTCATGGGTATGGTGAACGGACTAATGATTACCAAAGGTAAAATGGCTCCGTTTATCGCTACATTGGCAACCATGACGATATTCAGAGGACTGACATTGGTGTACACCAATGGTAATCCAATTACAGGACTCGGGGATAACCTGTTATTCCAACTGTTTGGCCGCGGTTACCTGCTGGGCATTCCGGTACCTGCAATCACGATGCTGATTACCTTCATGATTCTGTGGATTGTTTTGCATAAAACGGCTTTTGGTCGTAAAACGTACGCCATCGGCGGTAATGAGAAAGCTTCCATTATCTCGGGTATCAAAGTTAATCGCGTGAAAATTATGATCTACTCCCTGACAGGTATGCTCGCTGCTCTGGCAGGTGCAATTCTGACATCGCGTTTGAATTCAGCGCAACCAACGGCAGGTACATCCTACGAGCTGGATGCAATCGCAGCAGTTGTATTGGGTGGTACAAGTCTTGCTGGAGGACGCGGACGCATCGTTGGTACACTGATCGGTGTTCTGATTATCGGCGTGTTGAATAATGGATTGAACTTGCTTGAAGTAAACTCATTTTATCAAATGGTTGTAAAAGGTATCGTCATTGCCATTGCCGTCCTGCTGGACCGCAAGAAAACAGCATAAGGAGAGAAGCGAATATGAAAAAGTGGACTGTAACACTCATAAGTATGCTGATGATCATCGTTCTGGCCGGGTGCTCTCTGGAGCCACCGGAATGGGCGAAACCTAACCCAAACAAAAGTAACGGACAGAAGAAAATAGGTTTGTCGATATCTACACTAAACAATCCATTCTTTGTATCACTGAAGGATGGGGTAATGGCTGAAGCCAAAAAACAGGGAATACAGGTCATCGTGGTGGATGCGCAGAACGATTCGGCCAAACAAACCAATGATGTGGATGATCTCATTCAGCAAGGTGTTAGTGCACTTCTGATTAACCCCGCGGACTCTGCAGCGATCTCCACAGCGGTTCAATCCGCTAATAGTGTGGGCATTCCTGTGATCACGCTGGATCGCTCCGCAGATAAAGGCGAAGTGGCGGCACTAGTGGCATCTGATAACGTTAAAGGTGGACGCATGGCAGCTGAATATTTTGTGGAACAACTGGGTGAGGGAGCAAAAGTCATTGAACTTGAAGGTGTGCCTGGTGCTTCCGCAACAAGAGAACGGGGTAAAGGTTTCCATGAAGTGGCTGACAAGCAACTTGATGTGGTTTCCAAACAATCTGCTGATTTTGATCGGTCCAAAGGATTAAATGTCATGGAGAACTTGCTACAGGGTAATCCTGACGTGCAAGCGGTATTTGCCCATAATGACGAGATGGCACTTGGTGCAATTGAAGCGATTCAAAGCTCAGGTAAAGACATTCCGGTCATCGGATTCGATGGTAATGATGATGCAATCAAATCCATTCAGGATGGGAAATTGACGGCAACAGTCGCTCAGCAGCCTATACTGATTGGCCAACTGGCGCTGCAAGCAGCTCTGGATGTGCTCAGTGGCAAGCAGGTGGAGTCATCGATTCCCGCTGAATTGAAGCTGGTAACCAAGGAAAATGTGAATGAGTAAATCATCATAAAACATGTATTTTCGTTTTGGACATGAACATAGAACTAAACCAAGCCGCTAATTTAGCGGCTTTTTTCATTTTGGAAGAAGCGTGCGGGCATCACATCAATCAGATTATTGACTTTTAAAAGCGTATTAAAGGAACCCCAATTGAATTAATGTCTACTTTGTCGTTTTGGACTGTTCCAAAATAGCATTTTTGGATATGTATATCCAATCCATGCGTTGCTATACTAGCATGACGTTCCACACAGTCTTCACAATACATAAGGAGGAGCTAATCTCATTGATTCATTCCTGTTCGGAATAGAAAGAAGGTGGCTGACATGAAACATCTAGTAGAAGAAAATCTTCAAGCTGTAAGACAGCAAATGGCATTGGCCTGCCAGGCTTCAGGTCGCAACATAGAGGACATCAAGTTGTTGCTCGCGACCAAAACGGTACCGCTAGAGAAATTACAAATAGCTATTCAAGCAGGTGAGGTCCTGTTTGGAGAAAACAAAGCTCAAGAACTCCGAGACAAATTCCCACTCATGGAACAAAGCAAGCAGGTGGAATGGCATTTTATCGGACATCTGCAAACAAATAAAGTAAAGGACGTAGTTAAATATGTTACTCTCATCCATTCCGTAGATCGTCTAAAACTGGGTCAAGCGTTACATAACCAGCTTCTCAAAGAGAATAAGACCTTAGACATTCTTGTGCAAATTAATACGTCCTACGAAGAAAGTAAATTTGGTGCCTCTCCAGAAACAGCCGTTGAGCTTGTAGAACAGTTGTCTCAATTCGAGACATTAAACGTGAAAGGTCTAATGACCATTGGAAAACTGAATGCGACAAACGAAGAAACACGACATTGTTTTCGATTGTTAAACCAGATCCGTACACAGATTAAAGAGAAAAATATTCCACGCGTAGAAATGGATATTTTATCGATGGGTATGTCTGGTGACTTCCAAGTCGCCATTGAAGAAGGAGCTACACTGATACGTGTAGGGACAAGTGTATTTGGTCAACGCTATTTACCGGACGAGTATTACTGGAATGAAAACACACGCATCGATGATTAAGTGAGAGGTAGTGTTAAATATGAAGACAGCATCCCCTTCGTTACGCGGCCGTGATTTGATATCTCCGGTGATCGCCGCTTTAATATCCGTAATTGTTAATTACGGGGGTACGTTTATCCTTGTTTTTCAAGCTGCAAAAGTGGCTGGTTTAAGCCCGGAAATGACCGCTTCCTGGATTTGGTCTATCTCGATTGGGGTAGGCGTAACGGGAATTTGGCTCAGTTATCGATATAAGGAACCGATTATTACAGCCTGGTCTACACCGGGTGTGGCGTTTCTCGTTTCAGCATTAGCGGTAACCCCTTATCCAGAAGCTATTGGCGCTTACATGATTTCAGCAGTCGGATTTATTATTTTAGGTTTGTCAGGCATGTTTGAACGTTTCGTTCGACTTATTCCCCCAGGCATCGCTTCCGGATTGTTAGCCGGTATTTTACTACAGTTTGGTATTTCGGCCTTTGGAGGGGCGAAGGTAGATCCTTTGCTTGTGATTGTACTGTTTGCAGGCTATATCGTGCTAAGAAGGTTTACTTCCCGTTACGCCATTGTTGGCATATTGGCAATCGGTTTGATTTATTTGATATGCATGGGGAAAACAGACTTCAGTACAATCCAATTGGCTGTAGCATCGCCTGTATTTGTTGTTCCAGCGTTTTCGTTAAACGCCTTACTTGGCGTTGCCTTACCGCTGTTCATTATTACCTTGACGGGGCAGTATATGCCCGGAATGCTTGTTCTGCGTAATGATGGATTCAAGACAAGTGCCAATCCTATTTTAGCTGTAACAGGTTTGGGTTCGCTTCTTGCAGCCCCATTCGGATCACATGCTTTTAATGTGGCAGCTATTACAGCAGCGATTTGTACAGGAAAGGATGCACATGAGGATTCAACCAAACGTTATATTGCAGGTATTGCTTGTGGTGTTTTTTATATTTTTGTCGGCATTTTTGGCGTAACATTGGCTGCTCTGTTTTTGATTCTTCCTGCTACCTTTATTGCAACATTAGCGGGATTAGCCTTACTTGGAACGATCGGTGGCAGTCTTGCCAATGCATTAACGGACCCTAAGGGACGTGAAACTGCATTGATTACGTTTTTGGCGACAGCAGCGAATGTGACTTTGCTTGGTGTGGGTGGTGCATTTTGGGGACTGTTTGCAGGAATGATGGCACATCTACTGATGAATAGTAAATTTCCCAAAAAACAACTTGGAACGAATAAATAACCGTAATATTGAGAGGAAGATGTTCATGAAACATTTGGAGAAGCAAGATAAAGTAATAGGAATGGCTGTCCAGCAAGAGCTTGGAAGGCAGCGGGATAAGATAGAACTGATTGCATCAGAGAATTTTGTAAGTCAAGCTGTGATGGAAGCAACAGGTTCGGTATTGACCAATAAATATGCGGAGGGGTATCCGGGCAGAAGATATTATGGCGGGTGTGAGCATGTCGATACAGTCGAAGAGATAGCAAATAGCCGCCTTAAAGCACTTTTTGGCGCTGAACATACGAATGTGCAGCCTCACTCCGGTTCTCAGGCCAACATGGCAGTATATTTTGCCTCGGTTGAGATTGGGGACACAATACTTGGCATGAATCTATCCCAGGGTGGTCATCTAACACACGGAAGTACTGTTAATTTTTCAGGTAGGTTTTACAATTTTGTTTCATATGGTGTCGATGCACAGACGGGCCGCATTGACTTTGACGAAGTACGTAAACTTGCTTATAAGTATCGTCCACGCATGATTGTTGCAGTGGAAGTGCATACCCGCGGACCATTGAGTTTGAATTATTTGCCCAGATTGCCGCCGAAGTAGGAGCTCTTTTCTTTGTAGATATGGCGCATATAGCAGGAATTGTTGCGGCAGGTTTGCATCCTAACCCGGTACCACATGCCCATTTTGTTTCAACCACCACACACAAGACCTTACGAGGACCACGAGGGGGAGCCATTTTGTGCCGGGAGCCCTGGGCAAAGGCGATAGACAAAGCTGTATTCCCGGGGACTCAGGGCGGGCCATTCATGCACGTTATCGCGGGGAAAGCGGTGGCATTAGGCGAGGCATTGCAAACCGAGTTCACAACATATATTGAAGGTGTTCTGAATAACGCCAACGTATTGGCAGAAACTTTAATGAATGAAGGACTTACCCTTGTATCGGGAGGAACAGATAATCATATCGTGTTGGTTGACTTACGAACTATGGGCCTTACAGGCAAAGAAGCCGAAGCTTTACTGGATGAAGTAGGGATTACGGCCAATAAAAATGCAATTCCTCACGATACGGCAAGTCCTTTGGTTACAAGCGGTATTCGTTTTGGAACTCCGGCTATGACTTCAAGAGGGCTTGGAGCCAGGGAAATGAAAGAAATTGCTCAGCTGATAGGGCTTGCTTTTAAAAATCCAAAGAACTCGGATGTGAAAAATCAAATATTAGGTAGTGTCCGTGAAATCACTTCGCAATTTCCTCTATATGAAGGGCTTAAATAGCTCAACAGCAGTCACAAATAGAGCCTGCAATTGTTCCTAATGGATAACAATTGCAGGCTCGTAATGTGCTTGTTTATCTTGAAACTTAAGACAGCCCTAGTAGGCTATACCTACACGAGACTGTACATACTCATCAGACATTAATTGCTGATAAGCAAACTCCGCAGTATCGATTACAGATATAGAAGTTCCACCGTCAGGCAAATAGTCGCGCTCAACCCGGTACTTACCAAGAGATTCTCCATCAAATAAGTAGGTAGGACACACGATGGTCCATTCTAACTCTGAAGCCTTCAGAATGTTGTACATCTCCAGATGCTCCTCAGCGGCTCGCGTGGACTTACGTTTGGACTCAGGGGATTGAAAACGAAGCAAGCCAGGATCCGTTCGACTTTCCAATATTCCTGCGGTACCAATGGTAATGATTCTTTTGATACGCTCCTGAGCCATAGCCTCAACAATATGTCCCATGGATTGCGATAATGTAGTCGTTCCATCGGTACTTAAGGAACTAACAACGAGATCCACACCCTGTATGGCGTGATGAATATCCTCTTTGACTAAAGCGTTTCCTTGATGTAGAACGAAATTGTCATCGTTGATTTGTACCTTTTCCGGGCTTCTAACCAGTGCAGTTACATGATGATTGGAACGTAGGGCATTGGAGACGAAATGACCTCCAACCCGTCCGGTGGCTCCTAACACTAAAATTTTCATTACAAAAAACATCCTTTCGAATCCGATTGCAGAGCATGTTCTCCATCATAATACAATCTTTGCAAGCCGATGTATGCCTTCCTCAATCTGCTCCTCATCCACTTTCGCAAAACCTAATATCCATCCTTTTCGATGACTCTCCAAGCAATATCTACTAAGCGGATACACGCGTACACCTTGATCAAGAGCAGCATTTGTCACCGCTTCTTCGTCAAATGACGTTTCAGATTCTAGAAGCATATGTAATCCCGTTTCCACACCACTTAATGTAAATCGTGAGCCTAACCCAGAAGCAACAATGGCTTTGGTCATGACTTCGTGTCTGCGTCGATATATGTTCCGAACTCTTCTCATATGGCGCATAAAATGACCACGCTCAATAAAATGAGTTAGCGTTAATTGTTCCATAATCGGCAGATGACGATAGGTTAATTCATGAACTTGGGTAAGGCGATCGATGGCTATTTTGGGGCCGATGATAGCGGATAGTCGAATGCCAGGTGCAACCATTTTGGAAAAACTCATCATATAAAGCGTATTCTGAGGTTGCTGACTAAATATAGTTGGAAGTGGATCTCCACGGTACCTAAATTCGCTATCGTAGTCATCCTCAACAATCCAATATCGATGATGAGCTGCCAAGTGCATCAATTGTTGCCTGCGTGGCTCCGACATAATAACACCAACGGCGCATTGATGAGAAGGTGTGACAAATACGAGTTTTGTCTGTGGGTGAATATGATCTACACATAATCCATACTCATCAACCGGAACGGGATCGACTTGCATCCGGCGGTATTTCATCGCCATCCAAGCGGCAGGGAAGCCGGGATCTTCAACCGAAACTCTGTCTCCCTCACTTAAGAGAGCCTGGGCAATTAAATCAATGCTATGTTGTGCACCTGAGGTTAACAAGATTTGATCAACATCGATATGAATGCCTCGTTCAAGTGACAAATAACGTTGAATCTGCTCTCTTAACGCCAATAACCCTCTGGCATCGCCATAAGCCCAAAGATCCAGATTGGGTTCAGTAGAAGCTTGTAAAAAGGATTGCCTCCAGGCTTTTGTGAAACTTTCATCCAGATAAGGCTCGTGGGGATTAAAATCAATTTCTATTTTGCGATTGTCTCTATTGCCAAACCAACTATGCAGATGACCAATCGATTCGTTTAGTGTAGGCAGATCGGGCGGAATAGGCCCTTGCATCGTGATGCCTTCTGATGAGCGAGGTGCATATGTCCAATCACTAACTCTTGTCCCGGCTCGTCGGGAGGTTACCGTATACCCTCGACTGAATAATTCCTCGTACACAATCTGTATGGTTGAGCGTGAAACACCAATTAATTGAGCAAGTTCGCGTGAGGGGAGCAGCAATTCGCCTGGTTGCCATTTCCCGGTTGTGATATTATGAATCGCTTGATCCAAAAGTTGCTGCCAGATCGGGCGTTGGTCATTCCGATTAACTTTTAGCATTGCTTCAACTCCATTACTCATGGTGAATTATGGATTGCATTTATTTATGTGCTTAGCCATCTTACTGGCACTCCATTGATTGATATACCATTATAGCAAAAGTTTAATTTGCAAACAAAACAAAGCTGAACTAAAGCGATTTTTACCGTGTGTCCAACCTATTTTGGTCGGTCCTGCTTGGTTCATACTCGATTCATATTCAAGCCACAGACAGTTCATCTTCTTCGGTTACACTACGGGAGTACGAACACAGAGATTCCTAATCCATAGACTAGACAGGAGAAGATGAGATTGACACGAAAGAAACGAACGTCTATCGCCGCCATAACTTTGGTGTTTGCAATGATGTCCCCAATGTCGGCCATGGCCACACCCGCTACCAGTAACGGTAGTAGCTCTACGTATGATCTAACTAAAAAGGCAGTAAGTGCAAAGGCCAAGGTACTCACTGAATCATACGCTACGACAAGTGTGCAATACGCACTGATGGATGAGGGCGAGATTGTGATCTCCGGTCAGGCGGGCAAAAATGACCTGATAAACAACATCCCGCTTTCTTCAGATACCATGTATGGCATTGGTTCAACCAGCAAAATGATGCTCACAACCGCCGTAATGAAGCTAGTGGACCAGGGCAAGATCGATCTTGATGATCCTGTCGAGAAGTATATTCCGGACTTTAAAATGAAAGACAAGCGTTACCAACAGATTACACCACGCATGTTACTGAATCATTCATCCGGACTTCTCGGAACGTCAAGTAACAGTGCAATACTGTTTGGAGATAATGATACCCATGCACATGATACGTTATTGGAACAATTGGCGACGCAACATCTGAAGGCCGATCCTGGCGCATACTCGGTGTATAGTAATGACGGTTTTACATTAGCTGAAATTTTGGTTGAGCGGGTCAGTGGCATGGACTTCACAACTTTCATGCACCGGTACATAACCGAGCCTCTTGGTATGGAGCATACCAAAACACCGCAGGATATTGTAGAGCTTAGCAAGATGGCAGCAACATATGCCCCTTCGGATGAGGAGCAACTTCCATTAGAGACTACAAATATGATTGCCTCGGGAGGCATCTATTCCACCGCTGAAGATCTGGTTCAGTTCTCGAAAATCTTTACAGGTGAGGTTGAAGGTGTTCTTTCGGAGGAATCCGTAGAGGCCATGGAGCAAGAAGAATACAAGAGAGGCATGTGGCCGGAAGAAGGCGATTCTTCTATTGGTTACGGCCTGGGCTGGGACAGCGTGAACCTGTTTCCTTTTAATGATTACGGCATCCAGGCAGTAAGCAAAGGTGGCAATACAATAACCTATCATTCCTCATTGATTGTACTTCCGGAGTATAATATGGCTGCTGCCGTAACCTCTTCGGGTGGTCATAGTTCAACGGATCAATTGCTGGCAACTGAGCTGTTGCTTAGTGCGCTTGAGGAGAAGAATATCATTCCAGAGCGTAAACCGGAGAAGTCACATGATGCACCGGTGAAAACAACCATGCCGAAGGAACTTACACAGCACACAGGCATGTACGCGGGTGGGGCAAACATGTTAATGAAGATGGACGTAAAAGATGATGGGCAATTAACGCTATCTAATCTGTCGACTCCTAACAGTCCTGATCAGACCTATACGTACACCCCTGATGGATCATTTGTTAATGATGCGGCTACGGAAAAGCTGAAGTTCGTTCAGGAAGTCAACGGGCACACATATTTGTGGTCTCGCTCGTATCAGTCTGTTCCTGGACTTGGACAAGTTGCTTCCTCGGAATATAAAGCAGAAAAGCTTGAAACCAATGAATTGTCTGCAGAAGTAAAGGCCGCATGGCAGAAACGGGAAGGCAAAGCCTACGTCTTGGTCAATGAAAAATACACATCAACACTGTACAACGCAGCGATGCCGATGATTCCCATTCATACTTTTAATGAGCTGCCGGGTTATGTCTACACGAATAAAATCGTTGGAGCTAACCAAGCTGTGAACCAATTGCAAATTCCTGGATTAGCGGGCCGTGACACGATGGAGTTTAATTTCTATGAGGAAAATGGCGTGGAATATGTTACAGCTGGAGGCAACGTTTATGCTGCTCAAGACATCATCAAACCGATCTATGCAGGAAAACAATCGAAGACAACGATTCAGGCGAATGGTCATGCCACATGGTATTCGATTCCAGCATCAGCTGCAGGTAAAGAAATGAAGGTCAAGATGTCTGCAAACAGCGCATTTGCTGTATATAACCAAGCTGGCATAGGCATTAATCATACAGTGGTCAGTGGACAAAACGAAATTGTGTTGCCTGAGAACGGAACTATTGTATTCGCGGGTGAAGCTGGTTCGAAGTTCGAGATTGTATTGACAACCAGAGCAAATTAATAGATGTCAAACAGTGCAAACTATACGTTTAAAAATCAACTTCAAAACTAGCGGTTGAAACTTTAACAGGCTAAACGATCTAGGCTTTAATACAATTATGATGCCCTTCGACCGTAACATTGGTCCAGCGGCAACGGTGATAATTAATGATTTCGTCTTCCCAATTTTGCATTGTCAAGGCGCTTCTCACGGCCAGGTGCGCGATCCCCTCCCATACTGACAACTTATGATAAACCCAAGCTTAGCCATCTGAAAATTTGGCGAGTACTCATTGCGGCCGTCCCGCTTCACAGCTGTTCTGTCAGTGAGAGAACCTTATGAAGTTGTATCTCTGATAATCCGTGTAGTTTATTGATATACTGGTGGGCATCTGACATATCCTTTTCATGTGGTCGAATGTAGGATTTACAACATTACAGGATGTGTAGATCTTTTGTTTTATTTATATTCTTCTATTTCCTTTTTTTGTTTTTTAACAGCAAATTTTATTTTGTTGAGTCCAATTTTTAGACAAGACCTTATGACCGTCCAGTCACCTTTACACGTGAGAGTAAACATATCCTGTAGATTTCTGAAGTGCAAGATTCCAGTGCTTCCTATTTCATTACTAACTGTTTCATTTCCAGCACAAGTTACTAAGGAAAAAGTAGTAGGACAAAAGTGCTGAATTATAATTTCTTTTATGAAATTCCTTATTACAATTAATTTAAT